>Ga0157371_10001286_pt1 | contig 26451 bp, 21 predicted proteins | sample C45metaG_FD_113462 | JGI IMG/M metagenome (GOLD analysis project Ga0157371, IMG submission 113462) | Corn rhizosphere microbial communities from Kellogg Biological Station, Michigan, USA - C4-5 metaG | ecosystem: Host-associated > Plants > Roots > Rhizosphere > Soil | place: USA: Michigan... | reverse complement strand
GCCATCTTCTCGGCGCTCCAGTCGCGGGATGCGATCGCCGGCGCGAGCGTGCTCGACCTCTACTGCGGCTCCGGTGCGCTGGGGCTCGAGGCGGCATCCCGCGGGGCGCGCCGGGTCACGCTCGTCGACAGTGCCGCATCCGCAGTCCGCACCGCCCGCGACAATGCCGCCCTGGTCAAGCGCAGCCTGCCGCGCGGGCAGGAGCTCGACATCCTGGTCACGGCGCAGAAGGTTCAGGCCTTTCTCGGCACGAGCCCGGACGCCTGGGACATCGTCCTGATCGATCCGCCGTACGACCTCGGCGAGGACGAGCTGCGGCAGGCCCTCGAGGCGCTCGTGCCGCGACTGGCGCCGGATGCCGTGGTGCTGATCGAGCGCAGCAGCCGTTCCGCAGAACCGGCCTGGCCGCACGGGCTCGAGCTCGACCGCCGCAAGGACTACGGCGACACCACCCTGTGGTGGGCGCGCACAGCCAGCTAGCCGCGACCGCCGTTCCAGCCGGTGTACGGGTCCCAGCCGCCGGGCGAATACGGCTCGTCGTCGAGCGCGACGCCCGAGCCTGCGACCACCACCCCGATGGGACGGAAGCCGCCGGGGAAGGCCGCGGCCGGTGGGAACGTCGCCAGGAGGGAGTGATCCTCCCCGCCCTCGAGGGCAAGGAACGGCGAGGAGCCGAGCAGCACGCTCTTGAAGTTCAGCTGCACCCCGCTGGCCCGCGCGATGCGCCCGGCATCGAGCGCGAGCCCGTCGCTCAAGTCGAGCATTGCGGTGGCCCCGGCGAGTGCCGCGGCGGGTCCGTCCGCGATCGGCGGTGTGGGCGCGAGCTGCGCGGCCGTGCGGCCGCGGAGGGCGGCGGCCAGGGGCGCCGAGGGCTCCCCCGAGGCATCCACCGCCTGCTCGAACAGCAACCGCAGCGCGGCGGCGGACGCTCCGAGCTCGCCGGACGCGGCCACCACGTCGCCGACCCGGGCACCGGAACGCGTGACCGGCGCGCGCCCCTCTAGGTCGCCGAAGGCGGTCACCGCGATGGTCAGGATCGGCGACACCGAGAGGTCGCCGCCCACCACGCCGCAGCCCGGGGCGAGCGCGGCACAGGCGTCCCGGAGCCCGTCCGCGATGCCCTCCAGCAGCGAGACCGGCGAGTTGGCGGGTGCGGCGATGGCCACGACGAGACCGGTGGGGACCGCGCCCATGGCCGCGACATCCGCGAGGTTGGACGCCGCCGCCTTCCAGCCGAGATCGTGCGGGCTCGACCAGGCCAGCCGGAAGTCCGGCCCGTGGATCATCATGTCCGTCGTGACGACGAAGCGGCCGTCCGGCGCCGCCATGACCGCGGCGTCGTCTCCCGGGCCGAGCAGGGCGGATGCCGCGGCCGGCAGCCGGGGAAAGATCCGCTGCAGAGTGGCCGACTCCCCGATCCCGCCGAGGGTGTCGGAACCCTCCGAGCCGCCGAGGCCGCCGGATTTGTCAGGATCTGTCATACATCAAACGCTAGCCTGAAAGCAATGAACCCGAGACTCACGCGCCTCGCCCCCGTGGCGATCGTTCCCCTGCTGCTCCTGCTGCTCAGCGCCTGCGCGCCGACAGTGGCGCTGAAGCCCGCGGCAGACGCGACCAACCCGAAATGCGCCGAGGTGATCGTGCGGCTGCCGAAGTCGGTGGCCGACCAGGAGATCAGGCAGACGGATGCGCAGGCCACGAGCGCGTGGGGCGACCCGGCGGCGGTCATCCTCCGCTGCGGCGTCACCCCGCCCGGTCCGACGAGCACGCAGTGCGCGACGGTCAAGGGCATCGACTGGTTGGTGAACGACACCAAGAAGCCGGTCTACACGTTCACCACCTACGGACGCACCCCCGCCGTGCAGGTCGTGGTCGACTCCACCCTCACCCAGGGACAGGGGACCATCGTGCTCGACCAGCTGTCCACCGCGATCAGCTCCATTCCGCAGTCGGCGAAGCACCAGTGCGAGAACGTGCTCGGCAGCGGCCTGGGCGGCGAATCCCAGGTGGTTCCCGGCCCCGGTTCGACTCCGACCCCGATTCCGGCCCCATAACCGCCACGGTTCCGCGGCGAGCACCGCAAAGCTCCGGTTCCATGGAAGCATGGTGAAGTGACGACCCCGCCCGCAGCCCCGAGTTCCCGCGCCGTCGGCGGAGGCAGGAGCCGCGGCTCCCTGCGCGTCATCGCGCCCTGGTTCGTGGGCCTCGGCATCCTCGTCTTCTCCGCCAATCTGCGCGGTGCCATCGTGGGGGTCTCGCCGCTGATCGAGACGATCCGCGCCGACGGCGACTTCTCCGCGGCCACGGCGGGCCTGCTCACCACCATCCCCGTGCTCTGTTTCGGGCTGTTCTCGCCGCTCGTGCCCGAGCTTGCGAAGCGCATCGGGATAGAGCGCTCGATCTTCGTCGCGCTGGCCGCGCTCATCGCGGGAATCCTGCTGCGGCTGGTACCGAACACCCCCGCGCTGTTCACGGGAACCTTCATCGTCGGCGCCGCCATCGCCATCGGCAACGTGCTGCTGCCGAGCCTCATCAAGCGGGACTTCCCGAACAGCGTCGGGCTCATGACGGGCCTCTACACGATGACCCTGTCCGCGGGATCGGGCCTCGCCGCGTCGATCGTCGTGCCGCTCATGGATGCGACGGGCTGGGGCTGGCGGGAGATCCTCGCACTCATGGCGATCCCGGCCGCCGTCGCCGCGGCACTGTGGATCCCGCAGATGCGGATGCGCCAGCCCGCGTCCGGCGGCGGACTCGCGGGACTGCGCCACCTCGTCCGCCAGCCCCTGGCCTGGTCGGTCACCCTGTTCATGGGGTTCCAGTCGCTCAACTACTACGCGATTACCGCCTGGCTGCCGGCACTCCTCGTCAGCCACGGCATCACCGAGACCCAGGCCGGCTTCCTGCTCGCCCTCACCAACATCGCGGGCATTCCCGGATGCCTGCTCGCGCCGATCATCGCCAGCAGGTTCCGTTCCCAGTCCGTCCCGATCCTCGTCAGCACGGGTCTCGGGGCTCTCGCCCTGCTCGCCGTGCTGATCTCGCCGGTGGCCCTGAGCGTCGCGGCCACGCTCGTCTACGGCGTCGCACAGGGCGCCTGCCTCGCGCTGGCGCTGCTGATCATCGTGCAGCGCACGAGCACGGCGTCCGGCGCGGCGGACCTGTCCGGGATGTCGCAGAGCCTCGGCTACGCGCTCGCGGCGATCGGCCCATTCGGCGTCGGCCTGCTGCACGACCTCACCGGCGCCTGGACGATTCCGATCATCGTGCTGCTGTGCCTGATGCTCGGCCAGGGGTATTTCGGCGCGCTGGCGGGCCGAGACCGCACCATCCCCGGCGCCTGATCGGGCACCCGAGCGGGTTACGACCCCGCCCGCGACCCCTGCTACGACTCGGGCTGCGGCTCCGCGTCGGCCGTGGTGAGGTGCGGCGCGATGTCGTGCGGGTCCATGGTGCCGGCGAGCACCTCGCCCACCTGGCTGACGATCGGCATGGCGACCCCCTTGGCCGCAGCCAGCTCGAGCACGGGGGCGACGGATGCGAGGCCCTCGGCCGTCTGGTTCATCTGCTTCACGACATCCGCGAAACCGTAGCCCTGTCCGAGCAGACGCCCCGCGGTGTTGTTGCGCGACAGCGGAGACTCGCAGGTGGCGATGAGGTCGCCGAGGCCCGCCAGACCCGACAGAGTCTCCGGGCGCCCCCCGTAGGCGACCGCGAACTCGGTGATCTCGACGAGGCCTCGGGTGATGATCGACGCCTTGGTGTTCTCGCCGTAACCGACCCCGTCGACGATGCCGATGGCCACGGCGATGAGGTTCTTGAGCACCCCGCCGAACTCGGTGCCGATGACATCGGTGTTCACGAAGGAGCGGAAGTACGAGTTCGTTGCCGCGATGGCCACCTGGGTCGCCGTATCGATGTTCGCCGAGGAGACGACGGATGCGGTCGGCTGTTCCTTGGCGATCTCCAGTGCGAGGTTGGGGCCCGAGATGACGGCGACGCGGTCGACGCCGAGCCTCAGTTCCTGCTCGATCACCTGGCTCATCCGCAGCGCGCTCCCGCGCTCGATGCCCTTCATCAGGCTCACCACGATCGCGTCGGCCGGGATCAGTTCGCGCACGATGCGCAGGTTCTCCCGCAGCGACTGGCTGGGCACCGAGAGGAAGACGATCTCGGCGCCGTCCAGCACATCCGGCAGCCGCGAGCTCGCCCACAGGGTGCGGGGCAGGTTGATGCCGGGCAGGTAGTCGCTGTTGCGCTTGCTCTGCGAGATCTCGCGGGCCAGTTCGGCGCGGCGCGCCCAGAGGGCGACTTCCGACCCGCCGTCCGCCAGCACCTTCGCGAAGGTCGTGCCCCAACTGCCCGCACCCAGCACCGCAACTCGACGCACACCCGGAACCGGGATCGGAATCGGCATGGTCATCGTGTTACTCAAAAGCGTCCGATCTCTGACTGATTGTGCTGGCTGGGATCCCACAGCGTCGCCGGCGCCGGTTCCCCGCGCAGCTCCGACAGCAGGCCGGCGATCGCCTTCATGAGCAGGGCCGTCGCCTCGGTGAGGACGGCGTTGTCGATCTTGCGCCCCGCGAAGGCGGACAGGTCGACCGGGTCGCCGATCTTCGCCCGGATGGTCTTGCGCGGGAACAGGCTGATGCGCTTGCCATAGCGCGGCATCACGAGCTGGGTGCCCCAGTGCGCCATGGGGATGAGCGGGATGCCGGCCTCGAGCGCCATCCGCACCGCACCGGTCTTGCCGCGCATCGGCCACAGCTCCGGGTCCCGGGTGAGCGACCCCTCCGGGTAGATGATGACCGCGTGGCCCTCGGCGACGATCTTGTTCGCGGCCGCCAGCGGATCGCTGCCGCGGACCGCACCGGCGCGCTGCACGGGAACCTGGCCGGACTTGCGCAGGAGCCACCCGACGATCGGGACCGTGAACAGGGAGGCCTTCGCCAGGTAGCGGGGCGCCCGGCCCAGCCGCCACACGTACACCCCCACCACGACGGGATCGATCTCGCTGTAGTGGTTGGGCGACAGCACGAATGCGCCCGACTTCGGCAGCTTGTCGCCATCCTCGACCCGGAACTTCGCGATCGAGTACATGAACGGCAGCAGCAGCGCCGCGAGAACGCGGAAGATCGGGGTCTTCTCGGAACGGGCCTCTGTAGAACTGGGCCGTTCGGGACGAGGCCGTCCGGGACTGGATTGGGCTGATGACGACGCTGGCACCACCCGGTTACCCCTCGTAGACGAAGTCGGCGCCGAGGGCCGCGAGTTTCTCGATGAAGTGCTCGTAGCCGCGGCTGATGATTCCCACGTTGCTCACCTTCGACTGCCCCTCGGCCACCAGGGCGGCGATCAGGTAGCTGAAGCCGCCGCGCAGGTCGGGGACCAGGACGTCGGCGCCGTGCAGTTTGGTCGGGCCGGTGATCACCGCGGCCTGCTCGAAGTCGCGGCGGGCGACCCGGCGCGGGGTGCCCGCCAGGCCGTGCGGGTGCACCACGATGTTCGCGCCCATCTCGTTGAGCGACTCGGTGAAGCCGAGGCGGTTCTCGTACACGGTCTCGTGCACGATCGAGACCCCGTTGGCCTGGGTGAGGGCGACGATGAGCGGCTGCTGCCAGTCCGTCATGAAGCCCGGGTGCACATCCGTCTCCACCGTCACCGGCTTGAGCTCGCCGCCCGGGTGGTAGAAGCGGATGCCGTCGTCCTCGATGTCGAACGCCCCGCCGACCTTGCGGAAGACGTTGAGGAAGGTCATCATCTCGGACTGCAGCGCACCCTCGACGAAGATGTCGCCCTTGGTCGCGATCGCCGCCGAGGCCCAGCTGGCCACCTCGTTGCGGTCGAACAGCGCGCGGTGCTTGTACCCCTCGAGCCGGTCGACGCCCTCGATGAGGATGACGCGGTTCGGTTCGACCGAGATGATCGCGCCCATCTTCTGCAGGATGGCGATGAGGTCCATGATCTCCGGCTCGATGGCCGCGTTCTTCAGCTCCGTGGTCCCCTCGGCGCGCACGGCCGTGAGCAACACCTGCTCCGTCGCCCCCACGCTCGGGTACGGGAGCTCGATGTTCGCACCGTGCAGGCCGTTCGGGGCCGTGATGTAGATGCCCTCGTAGCTCTTGTCGACGATGGCACCGAAGGCACGCAGCGCGTCGAGGTGGAAGTCGATGGGGCGGTCGCCGATGCGGCATCCGCCGAGGTCCGGGATGCGGGCCTCGCCCAGGCGGTGCAGGAGGGGGCCGCAGAACAGGATCGGGATGCGGCTGGAGCCGGCGTGCGCGTCGATCTCGGCGAAGTGCGCCTTCTCCACGTTGCTCGTGTCGAAGTGGAGTTCGCCGGGGCCGAGGTCGGTGACCTCGACGCCGTACACCGTGAGCAAACCGCGGACGACCTCGACGTCGCTGATCTCCGGAACGTCGCGCAGCACGCTGGGCGTCTCGCCGAGAAGGGCGGCGACCATCGCCTTGGTCGCCAGGTTTTTCGCGCCGCGGACGCCGATCCGGCCGCGCAGCGGGTTGCCTCCGGTGATCAGGATCTCGTCCGACTTCAGTCCCACGCGCTCGCCCGCCCTCTTGGCATCGGTTACCAGGGAGATCATTCGTGACCTGCGACCTGTCGTACAGGAAGTGTACGTGGTCGCCACGATTCCCGATGACGCTCGAACTCCGTGATCTTGTCTTCGTCGCGCAGGGTCAGAGCGATGTCGTCGAGGCCCTCGAGCAGGCGCCAGCGGATGTAGTCGTCGATCTCGAACGGCACCGTGAGGTCGCCGACGGACGCCGTCTTCGACACGAGGTCGACCGAGGCCTCGATGCCCGGCTGCGCGTCGATCCGCGCCCACATCGCTTCGGCATCCGCCTCGCTGATCTGCCCGGTGAGCAGCCCCTGCTTGCCGGAGTTGCCGCGGAAGATGTCGCCGAAGCGGGGGCTCAACACGGCCGCGAAGCCGTAGTCGCGCAGGGCCCAGACGGCGTGCTCGCGGCTGGAGCCCGTGCCGAAGTCCGGGCCGGCGATGAGCACGCGCGGGTTCTGGAACTCGGGGCGGTTGAGCACGAACTCCGGATCCTGCCGCCAGGCGTAGAACAGCGCGTCATCGAAACCGGTCTTGGTGACGCGCTTGAGGAACACCGCGGGGATGATCTGGTCGGTGTCGACGTTGGACCGCTTGAGCGGAACGGCAATGCCCGAAACGACGGAAATCTTGTCCATTACGCGTTCACTCCCTCGGTCGCCGAGCTTGTCGAAGCGTCCGACTGATGATCCCCTCCGACAGGTTCGGGGAACGGTTGTATGTCGTCGTTGGCGAGATCCCACGGGCTCGAGAGGGTGCCGCGGATGGCGGTGGCCGCGGCGACGAGGGGCGACACCAGGTGGGTGCGCCCGCCCTTGCCCTGCCGGCCCTCGAAGTTGCGGTTGGACGTCGACGCACAGCGCTCCCCCGGGGCGAGCTGGTCCGGGTTCATGCCGAGGCACATCGAGCAACCGGCGAAGCGCCACTCCGCCCCGAACTCCTCGACGATCTTGTCGAGCCCCTCCGCCTCGGCCTCGATCCGCACGCGGGCGGAGCCAGGGACCACCATGACGCGGACGCCGTCGGCCTTCTTGTGCCCCTTGATGATGGAGGCGAAGGCGCGCAGGTCCTCGATCCGGGAGTTGGTGCACGATCCCATGAACACCGCGTCGACCGCGATCTGCTTCATCGGCGTGCCGGCGGCGATGTCCATGTAGGCGAGGGCGCGCTCGGCCGCCGCACGATCGTTGGGGTCCGCGTAGCTGGCCGGGTCCGGCACGGAGTCGCTCAGCGAGACGCCCTGCCCGGGGTTGGTCCCCCAGGTGACGAAGGGCTCGAGCTCGTTGGCGTCGAGGAACACCTCGGCGTCGAAGACCGCGTCGTCATCCGTCGGCAGCGTCTTCCAGTACTCGACCGCGGCATCCCAGTCGGCGCCCTTCGGCGCGTGCGGGCGACCCTTCAGGTAGTCGAAGGTGGTCTGGTCCGGCGCGACCATGCCCGCGCGGGCGCCGGCCTCGATCGACATGTTGCAGATGGTCATCCGCCCCTCCATGGAGAGGGAGCGGATGGTGCTGCCGCGGTATTCGAGCACGTAGCCCTGCCCGCCGCCGGTGCCGATCTTCGCGATCACCGCGAGGATGATGTCCTTGGCCGTCACTCCCGGGCGCAGCTCGCCCTCCACGGTGATGGCCATCGTCTTGAACGGCTGGAGCGGCAGCGTCTGGGTGGCGAGCACGTGCTCGACCTCGCTCGTGCCGATGCCGAACGCCATGGCGCCGAACGCCCCGTGAGTGGAGGTGTGCGAGTCGCCGCAGACGACGGTGATGCCCGGCATGGTGAGGCCGAGCTGCGGGCCGATGATGTGCACGATGCCCTGCTCGATGTCGCCGAGGGAGTGCAGGCGGATGCCGAACTCGACGGCGTTGTCGCGCAACGTCTGGATCTGGATGCGGCTGGTCGGGTCGGCGATCGGCTTGTCGATGTCGAGGGTGGGGGTGTTGTGGTCTTCCGTCGCGAGCGTCAGGTCGGGACGGCGCACCGGGCGCCCGGCCATCCGCAGCCCGTCGAACGCCTGCGGGCTCGTGACCTCGTGAAGGAGGTGGAGGTCGATGTAGAGGAGATCGGGGGCGCCGTCCTCACCCTTGGCGACCAGGTGGTCGTTCCAGACTTTCTCTGCCAAGGTCTTGCCTGTCAAGGTCTCACCCACGACACTGCCCCTTTCGTTTCGGGCGCGAAACACCTCACGCGGCCCAACCCACCCAGTCTACTTTGCCGCACTGTGCGATTGCCCGGCCGCGTGGTTAGGCTTGGCTGATCGGCACAACACAATTGTGCGTTTTCAGCCCTGCCCACAAGGCCAGTTCATAGGAGAACAGCAATGACCATCACGCAGCAATCGCCTTCGCCCGACCTCGCTCTGGATGGCATCGCCACCATCCCCTTCACCCACGAGCGCGTGCTCATCAGCACCGGGCCGCGTTCCGGCCTCGTCATGAGCGTCGCCGTGCACTCCACCCGACTGGGCCAGGCCCTCGGCGGAGCCCGGGTGTGGCAGTACGCGAACTGGACGGAAGCCGTCGCAGACTCCCTGCGCCTCTCCGCCGCCATGACCCTCAAGAACGCGGCCGCGGGCCTCAATCGCGGCGGCGGCAAGTCGGTCGTCTACCTTCCGATGGGCACCGTTCTCACCGAGGCGCAGAAGCGCGACGCCATGCTCGACCTGGGCGATGCCATCGAGAGCCTCGGCGGCGCGTACATGACCGCGGAGGACGTGGGAACCAGCGCCGAGCTCATGGCCGTCGTCGCGGAGCGCACAGACCACGTCTGCGGGCTCCCGGCCGACAAGGGCGGGGTCGGCGAGCCGGCGGATGCCACCGCCGCGGGCGTCTACGCGAGCCTGCTATCGACCCTGGAGGCGGCCTTCGGCAGCCGCGAGGTCTCCGGCCGTCACATCGTCATCTCCGGACTCGGGCAGGTCGGCGGCCGCCTCGCCACGAAGCTCGCCGCGGCGGGCGCCCGCCTCAGCGTCACGGATGTCAACCTGGCCAAGAAGGACTTCGCGGCCTCGCTCGGCGCGGCCTGGGTCGACGTCGCCGACGCCCATCGGCTCGAGGCCGACCTGTTCGTGCCCTGCGGACTCGGCGGGGTGCTCAGCCCCACGGTGATCGACGAGCTGCGGGTTCGCGCGGTCGTCGGTGCGGCGAACAACCAGCTCGCCCAGCACGAGGGCGCGGCGCAGCTGGCCGCCCGCGGCATCCTCTGGGCCCCCGACTTCGTGGTGAACGCGGGCGGAGTGATCTACCTCGACATGGCGACCAAGCCGAACGCCGACTTCGCCGCGATCGAGGCGCGGGTTTCGACGATCGGCGACACGATCACGACGATCTTCGCGGACGCCAAGGCCAAGGGGATCACGACGCTGGAGGCGGCCGAGCAGTTGGCCGCCGCGCGCCTGAACGCCGCCTGATCGCCACCTGCGCCCGGTGCGATAGCGAGACGCCTGGCCGGGCGCGGGAACGAAGCGCAGGACCGTCAGACCTTCCGGTTCCGCGGAAGGGTGTCTTCGAGGGATTCCGGCAGGGTCGTGACGATCCTTCTCGTGCTCCCGTCCTGCGGCGAGGCACCGGTGACGACCTCCGACGCAAGAACGACGACGGTGACGTTGTCCGTCCCGCCCGCGTCGAGCGCAGCCGCGACAAGGCGCTCGGCCGGGTCGTCGCCGGGATCGCGGAGCACCGCGGCGATCTCCTCGTCGTCGAGCTCCTTCGTGAGGCCGTCCGAGCAGATCAGGTACAGCTGTCGGCCGCCGACCGGGGCGAGCCAGACATCCGCGTTCACGAAGTCTTCGACGCCGACGGCACGGGTGATCACGTTCCGCTGCGGGTGTTTCGCGACCTGCCCCGGGGAGATGAGCCCCCGGTTCAGCAGCTCCTGGATGGCGGAGTGGTCGACCGTCAGCTGCGTGAGCGCGTCGCCGTCCCAGCCGTAGACTCGCGAGTCGCCCACGTTGAAGATCATCCAGCGATGGTCGTCGGAGGCGGGGTCCCCGCGCCCGAGTTCGACCAGGGCGACGCCGGTCAGCGTGGTGCCCGCGACCGAGCGCGCGTCCCCGACGTCGAGGGTGAGCGCGGCGACGGCCTCGTGCGCCTGTGATATGGCGGCGACCACCGCATCCGGCGTCGTCGGCATTGCCTCCGTGAAGCAGGCCTCGAATACTTCCACGACGGTCTGGCTAGCGCGATCGCCCAGCGCGTGCCCGCCCATACCGTCCGCCACCAGGAAGACCGGAAGACTCGCCAGAAGGCTGTCTTCGTTGACCTTGCGCACCTTGCCGACCTCCGTTGCCGACCACGCCCTGACGCGAATCGTCGCACCGCCCAGCACGAGTTCATAGTCGGCGTCGGATGCCATGCCTGTCCCCGTGCTCTCGGATGTCGTGAGTAGTAATCGAGTGTGATCGATCTGCTAAAGATACCAACCCCGCACCACGTGCCTAAGCCCCGCCGGATGCCCCCGCAGCCGCACGCCGATCCAAGCGCAGCTTCAGCAGGCTCGCGACGGTCGCCACCGCCATCGACGCGACGATCACGCCGAGCGACACCCAGGTGTTGATCTCCGGCGCCCAGGCCACGCCGTGTCCTCCGTTGATGAACGGCACCTCGTTCTCGTGCAGGGCGTGGAACACGAGCTTCACGGCGATGAACGCCAGGATGAACGCGATGCCGTACTTGAGGTACACCAGCCGATCGACCAGGTCGCCGAGCAGGAAGTAGAGCTGGCGCAGGCCCATCAGCGCGAACACGTTCGCGGTGAACACGATGAACGCGCTCGTGGTGATGCCGAAGATCGCGGGGATCGAGTCGAGGGCGAACACCAGGTCGGTCGTCCCGAGGGCGATGAAGACCACGAGCAGGGGGGTGAAGACCTTCTTGCCGTCCCGGACGATCCGGAGCTTGGTGCCCTCGAAGGCATCCGTTATCGGCACCCGCCTGCGCAGCAGACGGATGACGTTGCTCTCCTTCTCGTTCATCTCCTCGCTGTCGGTGAAGGCCTGCTGGATCGCGGTGAACAGGAGGAATGCGCCGAAGATGTAGAAGATCCAGCTGAAGTTCTCGATAAGGGTGGCGCCGAGCAGGATGAAGATGCCGCGCAGGACGAGCGCGATCAGGATGCCCACCATGAGCACCTCCTGTTGCAGGTGCCGCGGCACCGAGAAGCGGCCCATGATGATGACGAAGACGAACAGGTTGTCGATGCTGAGGCTGTATTCCGTCAGCCAGCCGGCGACGAACTGTCCGGCATGCTCGGCGCCCGCGAAGAAGAACATGAGCACGGCGAAGATCAGTGCGAGCGCGACGTAGAACGCCACCCACAGCGCGGATTCCCTCGTCGGCGGGATGTGCGGCCTGCGGTAGGCGTGGATCAGGTCGAAGACGATGATGCCGGCCAGCACCACGAAGGTGCTGATCTCGAACCAGAGGGGAAGGGCAAGCTCCATGGGAGTCCTTTGCGAAGAGCGGGGTCGACAGGGCCCGAAAGTCTCTTCCGCGCTGCCCGCTCCCGCCGGCGACGCCGCCGCTCCCGAGGCCGCATCATCGGGGCCCGTGTTGACGGAAACGGCGAAACGGAATACTCCCCTTCGCAGGGACAAGCGTAGCGGAGGCAGCCGTGCGCCCTGCACCACAGGGGAACAAAAAACCCGTCCGCCCAGGCGCTGGGCAAACGGGTTGTTTGATGCTGTTGATTACGTGGATTGTGACCCCAACCGGATTCGAACCGGTGTTACCGCCGTGAGAGGGCGGCGTACTAGGCCACTATACGATGGGGCCGTAGTGGACAACTCAACGAGTATGCCACATGCCGGGAGTGCTCACCAAAAGCGGCGGCCAGAGGCATTCCCTCATGGCGGGAGTTGCAGCACCCTGCGGCGGGAGAAATGATCTCCCGGCGGGATTCATGACTCTCGCCGCGAGATCATTTCCCCCGCCGCCAGGGAATCCGACGGAGTCGTGGAGGGTCGGGGCTGCGGGGCCGGGGCGAACACGCGCAGGGCGGCGGGCACCAGCTCGACATCGATCGGGAGGGGTCCGACCCGCTCCCCGTCCGCGTAGGCGGCCACGGCATCCGCTTCGATCCGGATGCTGCGGGCCCGCACGATCGTCACGCTCGGATCCGTGACGTGCGTGCCCTTGAACACGCGCGGGAAGATCCGCAGGAACGCCGTGCGTGACAGCGGACCCACCACCACGACGTCGAGCAGGCCGTCGTCCAGTCTCGCGTCGGGAAGCAGGCGCATCCCGCCGCCGAGCGATACGTTGTTGCCTGCCGCGACGAGCACGGCCCTGGTCTCGGTGACGACGCCGTCCAGGGTGAGGCGGTAGCCGATCGGCTTCAGCACGGCGAGTTCGCGCAGCAACGCCAGGTTGTACCTGCTCCTGCCGCGCGGCCAGCGCATGAGGTTCGCGCGCTCGTTGACCACCGCGTCGAAGCCGGCCGAGAGCACGCAGGCGAACCAGGTCACCCGGCCGTCGCCCTCGGTGACGCGGCCCGCGTCGATCACCCGAGGAGGCAGTTGCAGAGCCGCAAGTAGGGACTCGATCGCCGCCTCCGTGTTGCCGACCGGGATACCGAGGCCGCGTGCCATGTCGTTGCCCGTCCCCGACGGGACGATACCGAGCGGGATGCGGCCACCCGCGAGCAGGTTCGCTCCGAGGCTGACCATGCCGTCGCCGCCCACCACCACGAGGGCGTCCGGCTTGTCGCGCAGAGCAGCGCGTGCGGCATCCCTCAGCTCCTCGAAGTCCGGCTCGGTGAGGGCCACGACCTCGTGCCCCGCCGCACGCAGAGTTTGCACCACGGCCGGTCCGACCGCGCGGCTCTTGCCGAACGAGGCGGAGGGGTTGATGGCGACGACGAGCTTCAGCGGCTTCGTCGTCATGCGCCCAGTATGCCGTATTCGGCATCGGACATGCTTGCGTCTCGGCGGCCGAGGCTACGACCCGAGCTTCACCAGCCGCAGCAACTGCGCGTTCGCGGCGACGATGATCGTCGACACGGACATCAGGATGGCGGCGACGGCCGGCGGCATGAGGAATCCGACGCCCACCAGAACCCCCGCGGCGAGCGGGATGCCGACGATGTTGTAGCCCGCCGCCCACCACAGGTTCTGCAGTTCCTTGCGATAGGTCGCACGGCTCAGGGCGAGCACGTCGGCGACGGCACGCGGGTCGCTCGAAGCAAGGACGACCCCGGCCGACTCGATCGCCACATCCGTCCCGGCCCCGATCGCGATGCCGATGTCTGCGCGGGTGAGCGCGGGAGCGTCGTTGACGCCGTCGCCGACCATGGCGACCCTGCTGCCGTCCTTCTGCAGGCCGGCCACGACATCCGCCTTCTGCCCCGGCAGCACCTCGGCGAAGACCTCGTCGACGCCGAGCACGCCGGCGACCCAGTTGCCGACCGCGTACGAGTCGCCGGTGAGGATGGCCACCCGCACCCCGCGCTTCTTCAAGCGTGCGACCGCTTCGGCCGACTCGGGGCGGATCACGTCGGCGAGCGCGATCAGCCCGAGCACCTCGTCGCCGTCGAGGACGAACACGACGGTCATGCCCTCCGCGCTGTGCTGCCGGTTCGCGAGCACCAGTTCGGGCACCATGGCGATGCCGCGCTCGATGACCAGGCGCTGGCTGGTCACCGTGATCGTGCGCTCGCCCAGCCGCGCCTCCGCGCCCCGGCCCGGAAGGGAGACGAACTTCGCCGACTTCGGGACGGTCAGCTTGCGCGCCTTCGCCTCGGCCACGATGGCGCGGCCGATCGGATGCTCCGCCTTCGCCTCGACGGATGCGGCGAGCGCCAGCAGCTCCCCCTCCGCCCCCTCGGCACCGCTCACGGGCAGCACCAGGGCAACGCCCTGCTTGCCCTCGGTGAGGGTCCCCGTCTTGTCGAACAGGACCACGTCGACGCGGCGGGCCTCCTCGAGTGCGAGTCGGTTCTTCACCAGGATGCCCTGGCGTGCGCCCTTCGTCGTAGAGATGAGCGCGACCAGCGGGATGGCCAGGCCGAGCGCGTGCGGGCAGGCGATCACGAGGACGCTGACGACTCTCTCGAGAACGAAACCGGGGTCATCCGGCTTGATCAGGAACCACACCAGGAGGGTGACGGCCGCAGCGGCGAGCGCGACATAGAACAGGAGTGCCGCCGCACGGTCGGCGAGCACCTGGCTGCCCGACTTGCTCTCCTGCGCCTCGGCGACGAGCTTCATGATGCCCGCGATCGCGGTGTCGTCGCCGGTCCTCGTGACGCGGACGGTGAGGGCGCCGGAACCGTTGATGCTTCCGGCGATCACCGGGGCGCCGATCGTTTTCGAGACCGCGGCGGATTCGCCGGTGAGGAGGGCCTCGTTGACCTCGGACTCCCCGTCCGTGATCTCGCCGTCGGCGGGAACCCCGGCTCCCGGCCGGACCAGCACGAGGTCGCCCACGACGAGCTGCGAGACCGGGACGGGCATGACGTGATCTCCGTGCACCAGCTCCGCCTCATCCGGCAGCAGCCTGGCCAGCTCGCCGAGCGCGTTCTGGGCGCCCATGATCGCCGACATCTCGATCCAGTGCCCGAGCAGCATGATCGTGATGAGGGTGGAGAGCTCCCACCAGAAGTCCATGCCGTGAAGGCCCAGCGTGACGGCGGCGCTGTAGCCGAACGCCACGAGGATCGCCAGGGAGATGAGGGTCATCATGCCCGGCTGCTTCGCACGCACCTCGGCGATGCCGCCCTTGATGAACACCCAGCCGCCGTAGACCAGCAGCACGACTCCGAACACCGCGGGGATGTAGTCGCTGCCGGGGAAGCGCGGGCCGCCGAGGCCCAGGATGTCTTGCAGCCCCCTCGAGAAGACGAGCGTCGGCAGGGTGAGCACGAGGCTCAGCCAGAACTTGCGCTTGAACATGGCCGGGTCGTGGGCGGAGTGGTCGTGCCCGGCGTGCGCCTCGTGCCCCGCGTGCTCGTGCTCGTGCTCGTGCTCGTGCTCGTGCTCGTGCTCGATAACATGCTCGTGCATCTCTTGGTCGGTCATGACCTGTCTCCCCTGTTGTTGCTGAGTTCGAATACCTTGAGCAGTTCGGCGATCGCGACCTCCTGCTGCTCTCCCCCGGCCTCGAACATCTCCGTGACGTGGGTGCGCAGATGATTCTCGACGATCAGCTTGTTCAGACTGCCGAGCGACTTCTGGATCGCGAGCGACTGCGTGATGATGTCCATGCAGTAGTCCTCGTTGTCGATCATCTTCTGCAGGCCGCGCATCTGGCCTTCGAGGATGCGGCTGCGGTGCAGCGCGCGTTTCTTGAGATCTGCGATCATGTCCCGATGATACCCCCTGGGGGTATCTCCCGCAAAGCGCCCGTTTCCGAGTTCCCGGCGTAATATCGACGGATGCGACTGACCAAGCTCGAACACGCCTGCCTCGTCCTCGAAGAGGCGGGAAAGACCCTCATCGTCGATCCGGGCAGCTTCACCACCCCGCTCCTCGGCATGAACGACGTCGTCGCGATCGTCATCACCCACGAGCACGCCGACCACTGGACGGACGATCAGCTGAAGCGCATCCTGGAGCGGAACCCGGATGCCCGCCTCTTCGGTCCTGCCGGCGTCGCATCCGCGGCGTCCGACTTCGACATCACGACGGTGGGCAACGGCGACCAGGTCGAGGTCGCGCCGTTCACCCTGCGCTTCTTCGGCGGGAAGCACGCCGTCATCCACTCCTCCATCCCCGTGGTGGACAACGTGGGCGTGCTCGTCAACGATGCGCTGTACTACGCGGGCGATTCGTTCACCATCCCGGAGGGCGTCACGGTCGACACCCTCGCCGTCCCCGCATCGGCACCCTGGCTGAAGATCTCCGAGGTCATGGACTATGTGATGGCGGTCAAGCCGCGTAAGAGCTTCCCCACCCACGAAATGCTGCTCTCGGTCGCGGGCAAGTCCATGTCGAACACGCGGATCCAGAGCGCGACCGAAAACGGTGGCGGCGAGTTCTTCCCGCTGGAACCGAACGACACCCTCGACATCTAAATCGATGCCCCCCATTCGGGGGCTACGGGTTCTGCCGCCGGACCGCGATCATTGAGCTATAGGTCTGCTTACCCCGTTGACCTGATTACCCGAATCCCTACCACCACGTGGCGGCTTCCCACCGCCCGCAGATGGTGACGATCGGGCATGCAATGCACTTACCCGAAAGTGATACCCCCGATGTCAATTGCAACGCTGCACACCCCCGCGCAGAACATCATCTCCGAATGGTCGGCCTCCCCCGCAGCCGAATGCGCGGCGTGCGGATCGGCGATGGAGTCCAAGCCGAACCCGTACTTCGGCACCGGCCTCGCCATCCACCGCTACGTCGCCCTGTGCACCGGCTGCTACCACGTGGCCTTCGTCCCGGAGCCCGAGGACGAGCCGAGCCGCACCGAGCGGTTCGTCGGCGCCGTGCGGAGCTTCTTCAGCCGCGCGGCCTAGAGGCGCATCACAGATATGACCGGACGAACTCGACCACCCGCCGGGTGAGCGCGATCCGATGATCGGAAAGCGCGTGATCCGTGGGGAAGACCGTGTGCGACAGCTCGAGACCCTCCTGAGCCTGGAACGCCCGCACCAGCGGGTCGTGGTGAAGAGCAAAGGGGGTCACGTCATCCCGGCCCGTCCCGACCAGGAGCACGTGCCTGCCCGCGAAATCGGGCGCCAGCCGCCGCAGGCTCCAGTCGTCGCCGGCATCCTGCATCTCACGCGTCAGCGCTTCCCCGTCCGTGCCGGACAGCACCCCGGTCTCCGAATCGAAGAACTCCACGTAGTACTCCCGCAGCGTCGGGTCCCCACGGATCGCCTCGGCCACCGCACCGAAGTCGAAGCCGGACACCGAGCCGACGACCCGTACGGCGGGGCGCGCGGCAGACGCCGCGAGGGCGAGGAACCCGCCCGCGCTGTGCCCGAGCACGGCAACCCTCGCGGGGTCGAGCAAACCCTGCTCGCCGATCTGCCCGTCCAGGGTCAGATCGAGAACGGTGCTGACGTCCTCGAGCGCGTGCCCCCACGACCAGGTTCCCGGCATCCCCCAGCATCCCCTGTAATGGAACACCAGGGATGCGTAGCCGGCGCGACGAAGGGCCTGGGCTAGGTCGAGATTGCGTTCCCATCCCGGAAACCCGTGGAGCACGAGGACGACCGGATGCGGCCCATTCCCTTCCGGCAGATGCAGGACGCCGTGCAGCGTGACGCCGCCGCTGGCCAGCTCGACGTGCCGGGTCGACGCGGCGGGCCCGGCTCCGATCGCCGGATCCTGTGACAAGTAGTCGAGCATTCTGCCTCCACGGCTGGTGTCGATCGGCGAGGGCACCGGGTTTCTGCTCAGGGCCGAGACGACCACCAGGATTCGAGTTTTGCTTCCAGACTATCCGTGGTCGTCTCGGCGGTCCGCGGATGCGGCATCCGCCTGTCCGTCCTCGCCGAGCAGTCGGCCGAGGACCACGCCGAGCACGAGGTCGTCGACGGCCCCGAGGTGGGAGAAGCGCAGGCGGCCCGCCTTGTCGATCACGAGCGTCGAGGGGGTGCCCCTGAGCTCGTACCGCTGCATCGTGACGGGGATCGCCTGGCCGTCGTGCCGGTCGATTCCGACCGGGAAGTCGATCCCGAACTCGGAGAGGAACACCTCCAGCGCGTCCGGCCCGGTGACCTCGTGGTGCTCGAACACGGTGTGGATGCCGACGACCGCGACCTCCGGGAACGCGCGCTGCACCCGCTGCGCCTGCGGCAAGCCGTAGCGGACGCATCCGGGGCAGAGCATCTGGAACGCCTCGAGCAGCACGACCCGGCCGCGCAGCGATTCGAGCGGGGACGGTGCGCCTATCCACGCGGACACATCCAGTTCGGGGGCCAGGGTTTCACCGTCGATGCTCATGAATCCAGAATAGGAGCCCGGCCGACCGCATGCCCCGGTCAGCCGTCGCCATCCAGGAGATCGCCGCTCGCCCGGCGGCGAATGCGACGACCCGGCACGAGCGATGCGACAGCGTTCGTACCGCCGGTTACTTAGGCTAGGCTTACCTTGTTTTATTCCGCCACAGACTGAAAGTGCCATGAGAGCCCATACCCCCGCAGCAACCTTCATCGCGTTCGCCGCCACCGTGGCGCTTGCCCTCACCGGCTGTTCCTCGAGCCCACAGAGTGCGGGCTCCGAGACACCGAGTTCGCTCGCGGGCACCGAGATCACCGTCTACAACGGCCAGCATGAGGAGCTCACGCAGGCGTGGGCCGATGCCTTCACCGCGGAAAGCGGCGTCAAGGTCGTGCTGCGCAACGCCGACGAATCGGAGCTCGCCAACCAGATCGTGCAGGAGGGTGCCGCCTCGCCGGCGGATGTCTTCCTCACCGAGAACTCGCCGGCCATCGCCCTGGTCGAGAACAAGAACCTGCTGACCACGGTCGATGCGGCAACGCTGGATGCCGTGCCCGCCCAGTTCCGGCCGTCGACGGGCAAGTGGACGGGCATCGCCGCACGCTCCACCGTCTTCGCGTACAACCCGGACATGATCGCCGAGGACCAGCTGCCGAAGTCGCTGCTGGAGCTCGCCGAGCCGCAGTGGCAGGGCCGCTGGGCGGCGTCGCCCGGCGGCGCCGACTTCCAAGCCATCGTCTCCGCGCTCCTGGAGCTCGAGGGCCCCGACGTCACGCTCAAGTGGCTTACGGGCATGAAGAAGAACTTCTCGGCGTACAAGGGCAACAGCACGGTGATGAAGGCCGTCAATGCCGGCGACATCGCGGGAGGCGTGATCTACCACTACTACTGGTTCGCCGACCAGTCCAGCACGAAGGAGAACAGCTCCAACACGAAGCTCTACTACTTCAAGAACCAGGATCCGGGCGCTTTCGTGAGCGTTTCCGGCGGCGGAGTGCTGGCCTCCTCCAAGCACCAGGCCGCGGCGCAGGCGTTCCTGAAATTCATCGTGGGCAAGGCCGGACAGAAGATCCTCCAAACGGGCACGAGTTTCGAATACCCGGTGGCCAGCGACGTCACGGCCAACCCGGCGCTGCCCGCGCTCGACTCGCTCCAGGCCCCGGCGATCGATCCCACGAAACTCAACAGCCCCGAGGTCGCCGAGCTGATGACGCGGGCGGGGCTCATCTAGCCATGCGGCCCAGCCCGCGGGCCGGCACACCATGGTGCTGACCCGAACGACACGAAATCCGCCGGGGCCGCCCCCCGACCGGAAGCGGCGCGGAGCCTCCCGGCCCAGTGCGGGCTTCCTCGTGCTCGTCATCGTGATCACGCTGGTGACGCTGATCCCGATCGGGTATGTGGTGTCGATCGGGCTGCAGATCGGCTGGAGCACGCTGGCTCCGCTCATCTTCCGGCCCAAGGTGGGCGAGTTGCTCGTCAACACGGTGCTCCTGGTGGTGATCGCCACACCGCTGTGTGTGGTGCTGGGCGTCGGCGGGGCTTGGCTCGTGGAGCGCACCAACGTGCCGGGGCGCCGCGGGTGGGCGATACTGCTCGCGGCGCCGCTGGCCATCCCCGCCTTCGTCAGCGGCTACGCCTGGGTCAGTGCGGTGTCGTCGATTGCCGGGCTGGGCGGCGGACTGTTCGTGGCGACCCTGGCCTACTACCCGTTGGTGTACCTGCCGGCCGCCGCGGCCATCCGCGGTCTCGACCCGGCGCTCGAGGAGAGCGCACGATCGCTCGGCTACGGCTCCTGGGCCGTGTTCTTCCGGGTGGTGCTGCCGCAATTGCGCCTGGCCGTGTGGGGCGGGGGGCTTATCGTCGCCCTGCATCTGCTCGCGGAATACGGCGCGTTCGCGTTGCTGCGCTTCGACACGTTCACCACGGCGATCATGGTGCAGTTCCAGTCGTCGTTCGCGGGACCGGCGGCGAGTGCGCTGGGAGCGGTGCTGGCCACGCTGTGCCTGATGCTGCTGGTGCTGGAATCCTCCTCGCGCGGCAGGGCACGCTATGCACGGGTCGGATCGGGCGTGCCGCACGCTCCGACGGTGTTCGCGCTGCGGCGATGGAGCATCCCGACGCTGCTCGGCCTCGGCACGCTGATCGCACTCGCCGTGGGGGTGCCGGTGACCAGCGTGATCCGCTGGCTCGGTTACGGCGACCCCTGGGCCCAACCGGCACTGGCCGCGGCACTGGTGCAAACCGCGTTCCTCGCCGGAGGCGGCGCCGTCCTCACGGTGCTGATGGCACTGCCGATCGCCTGGCTCTCGGTGCGCCACCCCAGCCGGATCAACCGCGCGATCGAGGGCGCCACCTATGTCGCCAGCAGCCTGCCGGCCATCGTCATCGCGTTGGCCCTCGTGACCGTCGCCATCCGAGTGGCCCCCGCCCTCTATCAGACGACCTTCACCGTGCTGCTCGCCTACGCGCTGATCTTCCTTCCGCGGGCTCTCGTGAGCGTGCGGGCCGGGATCGCACAGGCGCCGATCGGCTTGGAGGAGGCGGCGCGGGCGCTCGGGCGGTCGCCCCTGCACGCCAGGATTCGGGTGACCCTTCCGCTGCTACTGCCCTCCGTCGCCGCGGGCACCGCCCTCGTCGCGCTCGGGGCGGCCAACGAACTCACCGCGACCCTGTTGCTCGCCCCGAACGGCGTCCGCACCCTGGCCACCGGTTTCTGGTCGGCTACCGCGGCGTTGCGCTACTCTGACGCTGCCCCCTATGCGGCCCTGCTCATCCTGCTGTCCATACCGGCCGTGGCGATCATGTTCGCCCAATCCCGAAAGGCCTCCCGCCGATGACGTCTTTGCTGCTGGACGGGGTGTCGAAGTCCCTCGGCGGCACCGAGGTTCTGCACGGCATCTCGCTGCGTGTGCGCTCGGGCACGCGCGCGGCGATCGTCGGGTCGTCCGGCAGCGGCAAGAGCACGCTGCTGCGCTTGATCGCGGGCTTCGAGCGCGCGGATGCCGGCACGATCGTGTTGGACGGACGACCGGTGTGCGGGCCGGCCGACTTCGTGCCGGCGCATCGCCGCGGCATCGGCTACGTCGCGCAGGACGGCGCTCTGTTCCCGCACCTCACCGTGGAGTCGAACATCGGGTTCGGACTGCGCGATCGGACGTCCAGAAGACAGCGGGTGCTCGAGGCATGCGAACTCGTCAACCTCGAAACCCGGTTCCTGCGCCGGTTCCCGCACGAGCTGTCCGGGGGCCAGCAGCAGCGCGTCGCCCTCGCCCGTGCGCTCGCGCCCGCCCCGGGGGTGATCCTGCTCGATGAGCCGTTCAGCGCCCTGGACACCGGGCTGCGCGCCCACACCAGGCAGTCGGTGATCGGCGCCCTCGAGCGGGCCGAGGTCACCACCATCCTCGTCACCCACGACCAGGACGAGGCGATGCGCTTCGGGCATGAGATCGGCGTGCTGGAGAACGGCCGGATGATCCAGTACGGCCCACCGGATGAGGTGTTCGGCGACCCGACGACACCGCTCACCGCGGAATTCCTCGGCGCCGCGATCTTCGTGCCTGTGCAGCCGCGGCAGGGCCGGGCCGAGTCCGCCTTCGGCGCGTTGGACGTGAGACACGACCACAGCGACGGCGCCGGCGCCGTACGCGCCCTGATCCGGCCGGAGCAGCTGTCTGTCACCGCCGACGGCAACGGGTCGCCCGCGCGGGTGAAATCGGTCCGCTCCCACGGATCGCACATCGAGATAGATCTCACGGTGGGAGGGAAACCGGACTCGATCGACGTCACCCTCCGGCTGCCCCGTTACCGGTTGCCGGAGTTCTCCCCCGGATGCACGGTGCGGGTTTGCGTGTGCGGCAGCGTCGTGCTGTACGACGCCTGACATCGTGCACGGCATCCGGCCCGCGTGCCATGCCGGAACCTCGCAGGAAGGCTCCGACGGCACTCGGGGGATGCGGCGCTACTGGGGGTCCGGAATCGGCGGCAAGCCGACGTAGCTGGGTATCGCGCGCCCGAAGCAGACCGCGTAGGCGTCACCGCCGGTCGTCCAGGCCGAAGCAGCCGAACTGTCCCACCCGGTGCCCGAGCCTCCCGTCGCCATCTGGTAGATTCCGGCTCCGACTGAGACGACCGCGCCGAGGCGGGCACCCAGCTTCTTCGCCTGGCCAAAGCTCGTCGTCGGTGCGGGAGCGGCAGCCGTGTCCGTGTAGGTCGTATACGCGCTATATCCGCTGGCGGCCACGCTTGCAGCGCTCGTGTCGCCAGAAGGCGGGGCACCATCGGCACTCGCGGACCATGCCGTGGCGCAGGAGGTGATCGCCGTGAAATACGCCATCGTGGCCGCCACCCCGTCGACGACGCTCTGGAACGATCGCAGGCCTGCCGAATCGACCCCGAGCAGACTGGCGACACCTCCGACCGCCTTCCCGAGAAGCACCACGAGCCCCATGGCTGCCGTGACCGGGTTGCCTCCCGTGATCAATCCCGTCGCGATCGCGGCGGCGACACCCGTCACCTTCTTCATCGTGATGGCGAGCGCATCGCCCACCGTGGTGGCGACATCGGTGATCTGCTCGCCGACGCTCTTCGAGGTGTAGTTCGCATAGAGCGTGACATCCGCCGTCATGTTCGTGCCGGCGATCGTGTCGGAGGAGAACAGCGTGGGCCCGTTCCACCCGCGGAAGACGAGACTGCCGTCACCGATGGCTTGCAGCGCCACCGAGGTGCCCCCGATATAGGAGTGCGCGCTGGCCGGCGTGTCTGGACAGTTCGGCGCGGGTGAAACCTTCACATTGTCGAAGTTCGTGGTGAGCGTGTGGCAGATCACGGTGTAGTTCGCCGTGATGGGCACCGAGGGCGAGCTGCCATCGAGCACGAGGGGTGTCGCGGGATACGCATCGGGGCTCGTGAGAGCGCCCGTCCAGCCGGTGAAGGCGTATCCCTCGACCGGGCCGTTGGCGAGCATCGAGACCGAGCTGCCGGTCGTGAAGAGCCTGGAGTCGAAGCCGCAATTGGGGGCGGGGTCGACGTTGACGAAATCGGCGTCCGACGGCGCCGGTGTCGTATGCGCCGTGCCGTTCGGACTCACCAGGGTGAGGCTCGGAGCGATGCCGACACAGGACCACGCCGTGAGCTGGCTATCACCGTAGATGTACATGTCGGTGGTCAGTCCGGGGCTGGAGTAGTGTGCCGGGCTGGTCGCACCCTCGGCGGACTCGAGCAGCTGGCTCGACCCGGTCCATCCTCCCATCGCGGTGGCCGCGGCCGCCGTCTTCGGGGTGGCCGTCACCCTGACCAGCGTCGTACCGTGCTGGTGCATTCCCAGCGAGCGGTCATACTGCCCGGTCGGGCAGGTGCCGTTGCCATCGGGGAACGACACCGACAGGTCGAACGCTCCCGCCGGCACCGACTTCAGGGAGAGGGTCGAGCACTTGTACAGGTTCGCGAATCGTGCCGTGTAGTTCGCCGTCTCCCCAACCTGCACCGTGGTGGCGGATCGGGAGGCGAGGCGCGCGTCGGGCAGCCCCGTCCAGCCCATGAAGGTGGTGCCCCACACACCCGTCGCGGTCAGGTCGACGAAGCTTCCCGGTTTGTACCACCCGTCGCCCAGAGTCGGGCAGGTGCCGGCCGGGCTCGCCGTCGCAGCGCCAAGCGGGTCGTTCTGGGCGTTGTGGCCCTCCACGGCGAGATCGATTCGCACGCAGGTGCCGTAGTCGGCTTTGAGTTCGACGGGCCCATCGGGTACGAGCAGGTTTGCGGTCGACCCGGTCGCGGTCGACTTTATCGAGCTCAGCACTGGGGAACTCGACCATCCGGTGAAGAACGCGGATCCGGTCGCGGTGGTGGAGACGGGCACGATCGAACCCGGAAGGTATCCCGCGCCGTCCGGGTCGGTGCAGTTGGTGGGCCCGACCTTCGCGGTCCCGTTGGCCGGGGTGGGAAAGGAGACCCCGTGGTTGCAGACTCTGCCGAAGGAGGCATAGATGCGCCGCGGCTGGTCGGTCGCGAGCGTGATGGTCGTCGTCGCCGAGGTGGCATCCTCCCCCGCCTCCAGGCCAAGCCATGAGTACAGGCGGTTCGTCGTCTTCGTCCCGAAGGGCACGGTCGCCGCGAGGGTCAGCACCGTTCCCGGTGAATAGCTGCCGACAGTCACCCCGCCGGACTCGTAGCTCCATCCCCATGGCGACGGCCCGCAGTTGGGTTCCGGGGCCACGCTCATCTGCCCGCCGGTTGAGGCCGGGTCGAGCGTTGAGTAACGCACCGCGACGCATTCGGTATGGAAGATCGCCCCGTTGTTCACGGCGCCGCCCGCCGTCGCGACCACGGTGCTGCCCCGCGACCAGCTGGCGAAGATGTACCCGGGGTTCGGTGTCACGCTGTAGTGCACGATGGTGCCCGGGAGATAGCCGGCGCCTCCCGCGCAATTGGGGGCCGCATCCGCTGTCGCTGTTCCGGCGCCCGCGGGGGTCACCGTCGGAGCGCTGAAGGGAACGCACTCCGTCACGTTCTGGTCCAGTCGGGCGGATCCCGCGGACCAGGCGGCATTGCCCGCGTAGGAGACGGTGAAGGATGCCGCACCCGAGAACGTGAGCGGGAACGCATAGTCGCAGCTGCCCTCGAGGGCGGTCGAGGTGCACACCGTCTGGCCGAGCCTCGTGATCGAGATGACGGTGCCGTCGGCGTCCGGGCCGCGAACCGACCAGAAGAGCCGGGTCGTCTCGCCGCCGACCCACGCCCGATCGGCTGAGGTGCTCAGGGCGATGTCGGGGGCTTGCTTGGCGACGGCGATGTTCTGGCTCCCCGGAACCGCGCCCGCGTAGAGGGCATCCCCGGTGTAGACGGCGGTGACGAGGTGGTTGCCGACCGCGTTCCAGACGAGGGAGCATTCGGCCAGGACCTGGCCCGGCTGGGATCCGCGCATCGTGAGCTGGGCTTCACACTCGTTCCCTCCGCCGTCGCTGATCGTGACGGTGCCGGTCGGCAGAGCGTCCGTCACGAGGTTGTAAGCGGAGGGCGTGACGCTCACCGTGTAGACCACCGGCTCGCCGATACCGGCTCGTGAGGTGCTGCTCGTCAATTCCACGGTGGTGGGCAGGGCGGCGACGCTGTGGGTGAGGGCACCGGTCGAGCCGGTGACAGTGCCGTCGGACGGGACGAACACCGCCGCCACACCGACGTTCCCCTGGGTCGAGGGTGTGGAGGTCACGCTGGCGACGCCTGCCGCGTTCAGCACGCTCGACGCGAGCACCACACCGTTGAGGGTGAAGTCGACCGTGCCAGACGGGATGACGCCCGTCACCGCGAGCACCTTCGCCGAGTAGACGACCGGCACCAGTACCGCACTCGGTTCCCGCGACGCTGTCACCGTCGTGGTCGTCTCCGCGGCGACGACGATCTGGGTGAGCGGCGAGGACGAGGCCGCACTGTAGTTGTCGTCTCCGGCAAAGCTCGCAGTGAGCGTCTGGGTGCCGACGGGAATCATGGTCGTCGTGAGCTGTGCGGTGGAGCCGGCCAACGCGGTGGTGCCGAGCAGCGTCGTGCCCTGCGCCCCGACCGCGACGAACGTCACCGTTCCGGTGGCAGCAGGGCCTCCCACGGCAATGGTCGCCGTGAGCGTGTTCGGGGTGCCGAAGGCGATGGCTCCGGTGGCCGACCGGGTCAGGCCGATGACCGGCAGCCCCTCGCCGGTGGTGACGCTGACGCCGGTGCGATCGGAGCCGTCTGGGACTCCGGCGAGAAAGTTCGAGTCCCCACTCGTGTAGAGGGCCGTCACCGTGCTCTGACCCCGCCGCAGACGAAGCCCTGTCGCAACGGCCGTGCCGTCGACGACGGGTACGTCGATGATGGTGTCACCCGCCGAGAAGCGCACGGTCCCCGTGGGGGTTCCGACCCCGCTCGTGACCGTGATCGTTGCGATGGCGACGGCGTCGGTGTCCACGGTTCCCGGTGTGACCGCGAGCGAGATCGCGGTAGTGCCCTGGGCCACCCGAAT
>Ga0157371_10001283_pt1 | contig 26490 bp, 41 predicted proteins | sample C45metaG_FD_113462 | JGI IMG/M metagenome (GOLD analysis project Ga0157371, IMG submission 113462) | Corn rhizosphere microbial communities from Kellogg Biological Station, Michigan, USA - C4-5 metaG | ecosystem: Host-associated > Plants > Roots > Rhizosphere > Soil | place: USA: Michigan... | reverse complement strand
GTCGGGCGCGTTTCGGACGGCGCTGTCGTCGACGAAAACCGGCCTGAAGCAAATTGGCGAGGAAATCGTCAACGTCGAGCGCCGGCAGCGGCTACTCGGCCGCAGCATCGACACGTTCCGCCGAATGGGCAAGGGCGTCGAGGGGTTGCGCCGCGAGTACGCCGGCCTTGCCATCCAGGCCGACAGGCTGCGCGGCGCGCAATCGCGGCTGGCGAACGTGCAGGCACGCATCGACGCGAACCGCGCGCGCCGACAGGAACTCGGCGGGCAGTTTCGCGGCGCTGTTGGCGTGTTCGGCGCCGTTGCGGCGACGACCATGTTCCCGGTACGGCAGGCGGTGCAGTTCGAAACGGCGATGCTCGGCGTCGCCAAGCAGGTTGACGGCGCGCGCGACGCGTCGGGCAACCTGACGAAAATCTACTTCGACATGGGGCGGCAGATTCAGCAGCTCGGCCATGAATTGCCGCTGGCGACGAATGATATCGCCGACATGGTGACAGCCGGCGCCCGTATGGGTATCGCTCGCGAACACCTGATTGGCTTTGTGCGCGACGCGGCGATGATGTCGACTGCGTTCGAACAGGCGCCGGGTGAGCTGGCGGACAGCGTGGGCAAGATTGCCGGGGTCTTCAAAATCCCGGTGACCGCGATCGGCGAGCTTGGCGACGCGATCAACTACCTTGACGACAACGCCCTGTCGAAGGGCGGCGACATCATCCGCGTGCTGCAGGGCGACCTTGCCGGCGCGTCCGCGACGATGGGGCTGTCCGCGAAGAATGCCGCCGCGCTGGCGTCGACGCTGCTGACCCTTGGCGAGTCGGCCGAGCGAGCCGACACGGCCGCTGCCGGCATGATGCGACAGCTGCAAGTCGCGAAGATGAACCCGAAGCGGTTTCAGGTCGCCGTGCAGATGCTCGGCATGACGGCCGACCAGCTTCAGAAGGGCATGATCGACGACCCGCAGGCGATGATTCTTGACGTCCTGGGCCGCATCAAGAAGCTTCCCGTAGAGCAGCAGATGGAGGCCGTTACCCGCCTGTTCGGCAAGGATTGGGGCGGCGCGATCGCGAAGCTGGCGAACGGCGTCGACGAGTATCGGCGCCAGCTTGAGTTGGCGAACGGCGCGGCGGCAAAGGGCAGCATGTCGCGCGAGTTCCAGGCGCGCATGCAGACCACTGCCGCACAGTGGCAGATTGCAAAAAACCGCATGACGGAAGTCAGCGTAACGATCGGTAGCGCACTGCTGCCGGCCATCAATGATCTGCTGAAGTCCGCCGGGCCGCTGGTCGAGCGCTTCGCGAAGTGGTCGGCGGAACACCCCGGACTTATCAAGGGCGTCGTCGGCGCCGCGCTCGCACTGACTGGCCTGCGCGTCGTGACGACGGGCGTTGCCTTCGCCTGGGCGACGCTCGCAACGCCGGTGCTGAAGGTGTGGGGACTGTTCGCGCGGTTCAACGCTGCGCGAATCGCGGGCAACCTTGGGTTTCTGGGGCGGTCGGTCGTCGCGCTCGGCCGTGGCTTCATGTGGCTCGGTCGCGCGGTGTTGCTGAATCCTATCTTCCTGATCGGTGCGGCGGTCGCGGGGTTGGCCTACGAAATTTACAAGCACTGGGATGGCGTGAAGGCGTTTTTCGGAACGCTGTGGACTGACATCAAGTCGATTTTCGGCGGCGCACTCAAGGTGCTGAAGGGCGTATTTACCGCCGACTTCGGGATGATGATCGACGGCGTGAAGCAAATGTTCGGCGGCTTCAAGTCGTATGTCGATCACTTGTTCAAGGGTATCGCCGACGGCCTGGTGACCATCGTCGACGACGCGCTTGAAGCGATGGGCCTGCTGGACAAGAAGAAGCGCGAAATGGAAGTCGGCAAGGAGCAGGCCACGAAGGAAACCGAAGCGCGCCGCGACGTGGTGATGACGACCGTGAAGGCGATTACCATGCCTGGGGCGTTCGCCGCTGATCTATTCAAGGCACGCCGCGAGCGGAACGCTGGTCTGCAGTGGAACACCGGCGCCGCCGACGACGCACAGCCGCCTCCGCTCATGGCTCCGGCGAGTGGCCGCAAGGCTCCGCCGATGCCTTCCGGAACGGGTCGGGGCGGCCGTGGTAGCACCGTCGTGCACCAGCAGAACACGTTCAACATTACGCAGCTTCCGGGCGAGTCGTCGGAAGAGTTCGCGCGCCGCGTCGCGCAGATGAAGCGCGAGGACGCAACTGCGCGTCGCGGCAGCTTGGTCGACGGGGCGACTAACTGATGTCATACCGCGAAGTTCTGACGGGCCTGGTAGACAACGCGCTGGCATCGTTCACCGGGAACGATAGCGGTAACGCCCCGGTGATGCTGATGCTCGGCGGCTTCAAGTTCTCGCTGAACACCGCAGTATTTCAGGAAATGCAGCGGTCGACGGCCTGGCGATGGGCGGCACAGGAACGCGTCGGGCAGTATGACGCGCTGCAGTTCACCGGCCCCGCCGACGACACGATCAATCTGCCGGGAATCGTCTATCCCGACTTTCGCGGCGGCGACCGACAGATCGAGTCACTGCGGCAGATCGCGAGCGGCGGAAAGCCGGTTCGCTTGATCGCTGCGTCCGGCGAAATTCTCGGCTTGTGGGTGATCGACTCAATCAGCGAAACCGCTTCATCGTTCAAGCCGGACGGCTCGCCGCGCCGGCAAGAGTTCAACGTATCACTGCGGAAGTTCGGCGATGCTGACGTATAAGACCCGCACCGGCGACATGATCGACGATATCGTCTTGCGCCACTACGGCGCGCTCAACCCGGCCATGTTGCGCCAGGTGCTTGATGCAAACCCCGGCCTGGCCGAGTGGGCGAAGTTGCCCGCTGGCGTGTCCGTGACGCTTCCCGACATCGAGCAGCCGGCCAGCACGACGACGGTCCCCGCACTGTGGGACTGAATATCGTGCCGGCATTCCGTGTCGTCGCGAACAGCGTCGACATTACTGCGCGAATCAAAGAGCAGTTCAAGTCGCTGCGGCTTGTCGACGGCACCGGCACGACGGCGGATACAGTAGAAATCGCGCTCGCCGATCACGACAAAGCGAATCCGGTAGCGCTGCCGCCGACAGGCGCGGAGCTGGAAATCTTCCTTGGGTATGACGGCACAGTGCAGCGCATGGGCCTGTTCGTCGTCGACGAAATCGAAGTGTCCGGCTTCCCTGGTGAAATGATTATCCGCGCGCGCGCGGCGCCGTATGAAGCCAGCAAGGCCGGCAAGTCGCAGCTGCAAACGCAGAAGACGCGCAGCTGGCCGAAAGGGACGACGATCGGGGCGATGGTCAAGCGGATCGCGGGTGAACACCGGCTCAAGCCAGCCGTGTCGGCCGCGCTGGCGAGCATTGCGCTCCCGCATACCGACCAGGCGCACGAATCGGACATGAACCTGCTTTCGCGGCTCGCGAAGCGCTATGACGCCGTGGCGAAGCCTGCGGGCGGCGCCCTGGTATTCGCCAAGCGTGGCGATGCGGTGTCCGCAGGCGGCATGCAGCTGCCGCATGTGACGCTGACGCCGCTGGACGGCAATGACTACCGCGTCACGATCGCCAGCCGCGACAGTCCCGGAACGTGCGTCGCGTACTACCGCGACACACGCAAGGCACAGCGCCGCGAAGTGTCGATCGGCGACGGCGAGCCGGTGATCCGTCTGCGCATGTCCTACGCCGACCGCGTGTCGGCCGAGAATGCCGCCAGGTCGGCGCAGCGAAAGCGGGCGCGTGCGCAGCGGACCATGTTCTACTCGCTTCCGGGGCGCCCTGAACTTGCGGCTGAAGCGCTGGTGACCATGCATGGCTTCCGTGATGGCGTCGACGGCGATTGGCTGATTACACGCGCGGAACACTACGTCGGGTCGAACGGCTACCGCTGCACGATCGAGGCCGAGCAGCCGAACACGGCCGAGGAAGCGGCGGCCGCGACGCGTGCTGAAGCGGTCGACCAGGCGCAGGACGCGACCGTCGTCGAATAGGGGTTGACAGGGCAGAAAGACGTCCCTAATATCCTGACCGTGGAGTGACATCGGGCAGCAGCGTAACCGACCACGAAAACGGGTGAATCTGCTGTGTGGGGTCTTCGGAAGCCGCAGTAAAGAAAAGTTGTCCGGTGACAGTCGGGAAAGACCGGCCATGAATTGAGTCGCGGTGCGCACAACTTCCCAGTTTGGGGATCGGGCGTATGACTTGCCAGGCAGATTCCGTAAGGGCCTGGACAGAAGGCGGCACCTGTAATCGAAGGCGTTGGTATACGTCGAGCAGCCGCTTCACACCTGACAGCCGGGAAAGACCGGCAACGATTTCGGGTTGCGCGCTGGGGCGCAGCTGATCCTTGCAAGATCGGCGCGGTGAGTTCGATTCTCACGCGATCCACCAGACAACAACAAGAGAGGCCGTCCCGGTGTAACTTGTCGGGAATCCGCGCGGAGTCCTCGCCCGCGCGGTAGGCCGAGAGGCACCAGACGCATGGCGACTTGCGACGCGACCATCTGAAGATAAAGGCGCAGCGAGTCATGACCGTTCGGGGCTAAGACAGGGTGCCCCGGTCAACAGAGTCGCCAGCCGTCTTGTCAATAGCGGGTAAACCAAGCAAGCCGAGATCAGCGCCGGCCACCACTAAAACCCCGCTCCGGCGGGGTTTCTTTTTGCGTGCGGGTTACTCCACGTCGACCGCCATCGCGCCGTGCACTGGGCAGTGCGGCGGGCCGATTTCCAGCCACTTGGACGTTACGCGGACGGTGTAGCCGCAGTCGGCGCAGCATGCTTTGCGGAGCCTGGTTGTCTGCTTCGGCGGCGCACTGGACTGTGGCACGTCGTCGTCATGCTCGCCATCGGCGTCACTGGCGCCGCTGTCGTCGCGCGGTGGCTTCGGCAGGATACCGCCACCGCCACGCGTCACGCCGCCGCCTGTTCGCCATGACAGAGGCGCATGCGGGATCCGGCCGAGCCTTTCCAGCATCGGCTCTACCCACGCGATGAAAGCAGGGCCGGCAGTCGTGGCGAACAGGCGGCGCAGGCCGAGCGCGAGCGCGACACGGGCAAAGTTGCCGGTGTGGCCCTGATCCAGGCCGACGGCCGTATGCGCCAGTTCGTGAGCCAGGGTGGCGGCTACGTCCATCGAGTCGGAGCGGTCGGGGCGAAGGAAGATTTCGAAGTGCTTGTCACCGGATGCGGACTTGTCCCAGCACTCGCCGATCGCGCGCGACTTCATGCCGGCGGACGGGAAGCCGACCGATACCCGGAACGGCGGCAACGGGTAACCGAGTTCAGCGAAGCGCGGCGCCATCATTTCGGCCAGCTGGTTGAGCCAGGTTTCGCGGTTGTTCTTCGTCATGTCGTGCCGTCCGTCTATGCGTTTAAACGCGATGGACAGACGATACAGGATGACGGGGATAAGTAGCAATCCCCCATATCCTAGCGATGATCGGGCAGAATAGATGGCTGCCGATAGGTGCGCCGGCCAGCGGGAAAAATTGTTGGTACGGCTGCAGGTACGGCCGCCGAGATACCGCAGTACCGCGCAATGTAATCAATAGTTTAGGTTCTATATGCTCCTGATGATCGACAATAAGCATGCGCGTCCGAACGCGTCCGGCCGTGTCCGGCATGTCGTCGCAAGTGACTGATTTTCGAAGGTAGGCAGTCCGAACGCGTCCGAGCCGGATCGACCCCATCCGCGAAAATTGTTGGTAGATTTGTTGGTACGGTGGCCGTTTGTTGGTACGCTCGCAGCCCCGTACATAGCACGCGCCCGCCATGCCCCTTACTGATGTCCGCATCCGCCAAGCGAAGCCGGCGGCGAAGCCTTTCCGGTTGGCCGACGGTGGCGGCCTACTGATCGAGGTTCGGCCGAACGGATCGAAGCTCTGGCGCTACGCGTACCGCATCGGCGGCAAGCCTAATCTGTTCGCACTTGGCGCCTATCCCGAGGTCACCTTACAGGACGCGCGCACAGCGCACGCAAAGGCCCGCGCACTGGTGCAGGCAGGCACACACCCGGCACACGATCGGGCGCGCGCACTGGGCGCCGCTGTGTCGGCTTCAGGCGATCACTTCCGCGCCGTCGCGGAAGAGTGGATCGACGCGAAGATCACGAAGGAAAACCGGCCAGGGTGGTCGGCGAAGTATGAAGACCAGGTGCGCTCCTACTTCGACAGGGACGTTTACCCGAAGGTGGGGCGGCGACCGATTCGAAGCATCACGTCGGCGGAATGGCTGGCCGTGGTCCGCGCCATCGCTGACCGTGGCGCCGAGTCGGCCGCGATCCTTGTCCGGCAACTGGTGTCGCAAGTGTACGTCTACGCCGTGTCGAACCTGCGGGCCGACATCGACCCGACCTGGCCGATTCGCCGCGCGATCATCAAGCCGCAAGTGCAGCACGCCAGCGCGCAAGACCGCGACACGATCCGCGACATGCTGCAACGGGTGGCGGCCTACGGCGGTAACCGGACGACGACAATAGCGCTCGGCCTGCTGCTGCGGACGTTCGTGCGTACGGTCGAATTGCGCAGGGCGCCGTGGTCAGAATTCGACCTTGATGCCGCGCTGTGGACCATCCCGGCCGAGCGCATGAAGAAGCGCCGTATTCACCTGGTGCCGCTGGCTCCGCAGGTTGTGGAGCTTCTGCGCGAGCTGCACGACATCACCGGGGCGAATGTCCATCTGTTCCCGAACAACCGTCGGCCAAAGGACGTCATGACAGCGACGACGATCAATCGCGCGCTGGAACACATGGGCTATCCATCGGGCTACTTCACCGGGCACGACTTCCGCGCGACCGCATCGACGCATCTGCACGAAATGGGTTACCGAAGTGATGTCGTGGAAATGCAGATGGCGCACGCGAAAACCGACAAGGTGGGCGCGGCGTACAACCACGCGGAATATCTGCCGGAGCGAATCGCGATGATGAAAGAGTGGTCGGAGTGGATCGAGCAGGCCGGCGCCGACGAGTCCCCGATTAGGCGGAAGCCTGGGCCGAAGTCGTCGAAGCGGGCGGCATCGCGTCGCGCGCGCTGATTCTGGCTTCGACCCACGCGTCTATTTCGTCTTCAATCCATGCGGAAAGCGAATTGCCGAGCGGGACGGGCTTCGGGAACAGCTCTTCCTTGACGCGCGCGTAAATCGTGGACTTCGAAAGTCCGGTGCGTGCCTTCACGATGGGAAGTCTGATTAGATTGCGTGCCACTGCGAGGCGTCCTAGTGCGTCCGATGGCGTCCATTATGCAGGATGACAGGGATACAAACAATAACCCCGCCGGGATGGCGGGGTTATTTTTCGGCTGAAAACGGCAGTCGCTAGAACGGTATTTCGTCGTCGTCGAAGCCGGGGCTTTGCGCAGGCGGCGCGCTGTCCTGGCGTGGCGACGATCCCGCCTGGCGCTGCCCGCCGCTTGACTCGCCAGCGCCGCCAAGCATCTGCATTTCGTTGGCGATGATGTCGGTCGAGTAGCGTTCGACGCCCTGCTTATCGGTGTACTTGTCCGTTCGCAACGAGCCTTCGATGTAGACCTGCCGGCCTTTCTTCAGGTACTCGCTGCAGATTTCAGCGAGCCGGCCGAACACCTTGATGCGGTGCCACTCGGTGCGCTCCTGCTTTTCGCCGGACTGTTTGTCCGTCCACGTTTCCGACGTGGCAATGTTGAAGCTACAGACGGCCGTGCCGCCGCCGGTGTGGCGCAACTCGGGGTCCGCCCCGAGGTTGCCTATCAAGATGACTTTGTTGATTCCGCGAGCCATGTCGGGCTATCTCCTAGAACGATGATGGTTGACCGAGCGCACGTTCTGCGAACATGACGCCGGCCTGTAGTGAGTGCTTTGCGTCGGCGTGCCAGCGGTACGGATCGGCGTCCTGCAAGCGCTGCATTTCGTCGATGTCGCCAGTGGCCTTCGCGTGCTGGTGCTGGTCGTCAAGGTGGTTTTCGACCTGTTGGAGCAGCGTCCGCAGCTCTTCCGCAGCTGCCCGCACCTTGTCGATCAATGCCGCGCCAGGCTCGGGCCTGTCACGGACTACTTTTCTTCCCTGCATTACTAACCCCTGTTTAGCGTTTGTGTTTTAGCTGAGCGTCGTATGAAACGGCGCATGGTGGACCGCAGAAGAGGCGTAGCGAGTCCTTTTCGAACGGCTCCAAGCAATCGCTGTTGAGGCAATGGCCGACAGGCTTCGGTCGGACGCAGCATTTTGCGGACGCAGCATGCGCAAGCATGGACTGTGCCATATTCTGTGCTTGGAACTGCTGCGCTAAGTCAATGATGTCAGTCATTATTTTTTCGATTTGGTCTAATTGACACGCTGTTGATTGCATGGCGCGCCCGACGCATGGAATTACACGTCGGGCGCGTCGCTGAACCTGCGACTATCCGGCGTCAATTTCTTGGTTCAGGGAATCCAACCCGGCACCGCCGGGCTTGGCGTCGATGCGCTGCTTGTCGAAGGCTTCAGCGGATGCCTTCAGCGTGGCGTGCGTGCCGTCGTCGACAAGGGCCTTCTTGATCTTCGCCGAGGCGGCTTCGAACGCCTTGCGGTACGCTTCGACGCCCTGGGCGGCGATCGTGCGCAGGGTGTTGCGCGCGTGTTCGATTGCCGGGTCGAGCTTGGCGCCGCCGTCGACCCATTCCCGCAACGCCTTACCGTCGGCGCTGGTGATGTAGTCGCTTCCGCGTCCGAGGATGGCGCGCAGTTCCGACGGGCACTTGATCACGTCCTGCTGCGTGCCTTCGTCGCACATCAAAAGCGATGCCGTCATTTCGAACATGAAGTTCTTTTCGGTGATCGGCTGGATGCCGATGCTTTCGACGGCCGTCTTCCCGCCGATCTTCGTGATCTTCACTTTCTCGCGAGCGCGAGCGCACACGATGATGTGCATATCCGACTGCAGCAGCGCGTTCATGAACGCCTTGTGTTCGCGCTTCGCAGTGGCCCAGTCCGGCAGGCGCGGGTTCTGTGCGTGCGCGATTTCCTCGCAGCCGCCGGTGCCTTCCCATTCATGGGAAACGCTGTCGACTACCAGGACTTCTACGCCCGCGCGCTGAAACTCCATGATCGCTTCGGTGTAGCGCTTCGGGCTGAATGGCGGCTCCATGTCGCCGACAAGGAACGGCTGAATCTCCCCGTTGCCATCGACAAGGATGTTCGAATAGAGCCGGCCGCGACGGTTCTCCGTGTCGAGTAGACCGACCTTGCTGGCGTTGAAGTTCGCCAGGCCGTAAGCGAGCTGAAGCGCTGTGAAGGTTTTTCCGCTACCGCTCGGGCCAGCGAGACAGACGACCAGTCTCGCGCCCGCGCGCTCCGCTTTCTGGATGTTGATGACTGACATGCTTCTATGCCCCTGTGCTGATGTTGACGATGTAAACGCTGATGACGTCGCGAATCTGTTCGCGCAACGCGATGGACAGCTCGCTGTCGGCAGCCGCAGTGATCGCGGCGAGTTGTTCGGGCGTGGTGGTTACGGCCCCGCCCGATACTTCGGCGACCTTCGCCGCGCGAGCGTTTCCGATGAGTACCGACGCCATCGAAATGGCTTCGATGGCCGCCGCAAGGTCGGATGTCACTTGATCTATGATCTGTTCGGACATGCTCATATCCCCGGTTAGTCCGTTGCGCCCATGCGGGCGGCGGCTTTGGTGAATGCGTAGGGCGGAAGTTCGATCGGCTGCACCAGGTCGGAGTAACCGGGCCAGCGATTGGCTTGCGTGCACGCGTGCAGCGTGGCGATGTCCTCGCGCATTTCGGCGACGCCGAGAGCGACAGAATCGGGCTGCAGCTGATACACGCCGACGCCCTTCGCGATGCCGTCGACAACGCAGGCGTCGTTTTCCACGGCGATGAAGACGAAGGCGCGTGGCGGCTGGAACCTTTCGAAATCAGCGGCCATGCCGTCGGCGCAATCGTCACGGTCGGCAGCCTTCAGCGCTTCCCCTGCGCCGCGCAGGTACATCGGGTGCTGCACGTGATAGCGCCAGTCGTGAATGGACTTCGCGAACGCATCCGGCGAAGCGCCGCCGGGACTGGTCGACTTCAGGTCGATAAGGATGCCGTCATATCGCCATTTGTCGGGGCGGCAACGCAGCAGCAATTCCGCTGGCGTGCCGTCTTCGTTCAACAGCTGTTCGCCCGTCTTCAGATCGACAACAGGCTCATACCAGTACGCCGACAGCTCGGACTCCCCCGGCGCTGAAAGCAACTTGCGCGCGGCAGGGTGGGCCATGACGGCATCACGCATGCGGTGCAGCCGATCCCAGTCGTCCAGGCCGATCACCTGGCGGTCTGCATTCTCGGCGTCGTACGCGTCGCTGGCGTCCGTCAACAGCACGGCATCGGGCAGTTCCATGCGCACGATCGTTTCAAGATCGGCTTTCTTCGCCGATGCCTTGAACACCGCGCCCGCTTCGGAGAGCGCTGTCTTGATGTCGTCGACGGTGCACAGCGCGCCGGTAGGCGGGACGAACGGCAGCGCGTATTCCGCTGCGAAGACTTCCGGCTCCAACACCAGCGCATGAAACGCTGTTCCGAGCGCTTGCGCCGGAGTCGGCTTGCGCTCCACCGCGCCGGTGCGCACGGCGTGAAGATTGATTGGGGCCTTGTGCACAAGATCAAGCCCCGACTTCGAATCGCCGGGGCCGTGGTGATAGGCGTCTTTTGACACGCCCCTGTAGACGCCTGGTCTGACTGTGTTCATTCGTGGATTCCTAGCAGGATGAGAGGGACAACACGGGTATTGCGGTTCGCATCATGTATGCGCCATGATGTCCCCGTCAACCCTTTCCCTGTCATCCTGCCGAGGTCCAATGAACGCACGTCCGGCCGCCGCACTGGTCCTGCGCCCTGAATATCAGGTGCCAGCGATTGATGCGCTGCGCGAGGCGCTGCGGAAGTACCGGCGCGTGCTGTTGCAGCTGCCGACCGGCGGCGGAAAGACCGCGATTGCATCATTCCTCGCGCAGGAAATCGCCGCGCGCGGGAAGTTGGTTTATTTCAACTGCCATCGCGCCGAGCTGGTCGAGCAGACGTCCAGGACGTGGCAGAAGTACGGCATCGCGCACGGCTTCATCGCCGCCGGCAGACCGAAGGCACCAGCGCACGCGGTGATCTGCAGCATCGACACGCTGAAGAACCGGCTTCTGACTACGCCGGAGCCGGCTATCGCGATATGGGATGAATGCCACCACCTGGGCGCCGCCGGCTGGCAAGCAATCATGGACGCGTGGCCGAACGCGCGACACATCGGCCTGAGCGCGACACCCTGGCGGCTTGACGGCTCCGGCTTGGGGCGGCAGTTCGAATACATGGTTGAGGGGCCGACGCCCGCTTGGTTGATCGAGCGCGGGTTCCTGTCGAGATATGAAATCTTCGCGCCGAACCCGCCGGATATGACCGGGGCGCGGAAAGACAAGTCACGCGACTGGACGAAGCGCGACGCATCGCAGCGCATGGACATGCCGAAGCGCACCGGCGACATCGTGAAGCACTGGCGCAAGTACGCGAGCGGCCTTCGAACGATCGCGTTCGCGGTGAACGTCGCGGACAGTATGACGATCGTCGCGCGCTTCAATGAGTCCGGCATTCCCGCCGCACACCTGGATGCCGACACCCCGAAGGAAGACCGCAAGCAGATCATTCGAGATTTTGCCGATGGCCGCCTGCTGGTTGTGTCGAACGTCGCGCTCTTCGGCGAAGGCTTCGACCTGTCCGCCATCGCGCAGACGGACGTGACCGTCGATTGCCTGATTGACGCGGCGCCCACGCAATCACTGTCTGCCGTACTGCAGCGGTGGGGTCGCGTGCTGCGCCCGAAAGACTTTCCGGCCGTGATCCTTGACCACGCCGGTAACAGCAACGTGCACGGCTTCCCCGACGACGAACGGGAATGGTCACTGGACGATCGCGAGCGCACCGGCAAGGGCGGCAAGGGCGAAGACGGGCCGCCGCCGCCGTATACCTGCAAGTGCTTCCGCCAGATCAAGCGGCCGCTGCCGACGAAGTGCCCGCATTGCGGTATCGCAATCGTGCCCGACGTGAAGCCGGTCGACGAAGGCGACGAAGAGCTGACACGCCGCACCGACGCCGACAAGGCCGCCGTCCGCGCGCAGCTTCGCCGCGAAGAACACGACGCGAAATCGATCGCCGACCTGATCGCGCTCGCGAACCGTCGCGGTTATTCGAACCCGACAGGCTGGGCTTTCAAGAAATGGAGCAATTCGCCCTGGCGCAAACAAATTGCGAGGGATAGCACACAGCTGCAATCCGCTTAACCCCGCCCGAAAGGGCATCAAACCACGAAAGGAAACAGAGCATGAAATCGTTTAAACAGATGATCAAAGACGGCGACATCAAGCGGGCCGACGCGATGAAGGTCCGGATCGAGGACATCCACGAAGAGCCGGGTTTCAACCTGCGCCGCGAAGGCGAGGACCTGACCGCCAGCATCGACGCGCTGGCCGCACACATCGTGTCCGGCGGCATCGTCCCGCCGATGGAAGTCCGCCCGCGCGAAGAGGGCGGCGTGTTTGTCGTCGACGGTCACCGCAGGCGCCGGGCGTATCTGCAGGTTGCCGACCAGGTGCGCGACGGTAGCGGCGAACTGTGGCTGTCGGTGGTCGCATTCGTCGGCAATGATGCCGATCGCGTTGCCCGCATCATCACAAGCGCCGAAGGCCGCGCGCTGTCGCCGCTGGAAGTCGCCGAGGGTTACAAGCGGTTGATTGCGTACAACTGGACGCCGGAACAGATCGCGCAAAAGGTCGGCAAGACCCGGCAGCACGTCGACCAGGCGCTGATTCTGGCGAACGCGAACAGTGACGTGCAGGCCCTTGTGGCTGGCGGCGGTGTGTCGGCAACGTCGGCCATCGACGCGGTGCGTAAGCATGGCGAGGATGCCGGCAAGGTGCTGGGTGGTGCGGTCGATGCCGCGCGTGCGGCCGGGAAATCGAAAGCCACTTCAGGCGCGATCAAGGGCAAGCCGTTGCCGCGAAAGCTGGTGAGTGAGCTTGAAGAAGTCCTGTTTGAATTCGTGGACACGTACAGCCCGAATGATCGTAAGCCGGACGCCGTTGTCGTCGACAACCTGCTGGAAATTATCGCCGAGATTCGCGCGTGCCGGAAAAAGCAGGCCGAGCGCGGCCAGGCGAAGGCGGTCAAGGATGCGCAGACGGATATTGAGGTGCCCGCATGAATCGGTCCGTGGTCGTGTACGGCCCGCAGCGCTGCGGGAAGACGCGCAATGCCGAAGCCCTGCGCCGGCATTTCGGACTAAACCGCGTCGTCGACGATTGGGACGGTATCAGTGACGTTCCCGCTGCTGGCGCGCTGATCCTGACGAATGTCATCCCGACGCGGTCAAGACAGACGATCCCCTTCGCGAAGGCATGCGCACTGGCACGCATCGAGGCGAAGCCGTGAGCGCCGGCAAAGTCGTCATCTACAAGACGACGGCCGTAGGCAAGACGGGTGACGTTCGCGGCCCCGCGCTCGCAACACTGTCGTCGATCGCGGCCAGCCCGGAAGCCGTCGGTACGTCGACGGCGCACCTTCTGGCCGCGATTGATGCCCTGGTGGTCGTGCACGCGACCGCCGACCAATCGGCCATGACTGGCACACAAGCCGCGTGCAGATCACCGCGCGCGGTGTGGACGGCGGTTTTCTCGCACGCCGAAAACCGCATCAAGAACCTGAAGATCGCCGAGGGCGCGGCGAAGGCGAGGCCCGCATGATCCACACGAAGAACACCCGCGTCCGCGTTCGGTCGACGGAACATGCCACGCAGACCGACATCCGCAACGCACTTGTCGACGATGGCATGTTCTTCCGCGCAAACGTCGGCACGGCCTGGGCGTCGAATGACATCGCAAAGCTGCCCGATGGCTCGCTGATTCTGCGCAACCCGCGCCCGTTTTCGACTGGGTTGCCGGTGGGCTTCAGTGACGTTTTCGGCGCGGTCCCGGTCGTCGTAACGGCGGACATGGTCGGGTCGACCGTCGCTGTCTTCACCGCGATCGAGTGCAAGTCGTCGAAGGGCAGGGCGCGCGAGGCGCAAGAGCGCTTCGCGGTCGCCGTCAAACAGCTCGGCGGCCGTACCGGCTTCGCGCGCAGCATTGCCGATGCCTTGCGCATCGTGAGGGGTGAGTGATGCATGCCGGGGAGTTCGCTCGCCGTCGCGCGAGGATCGTAAGCGACAAGGGCGGCACCTGCCGGTTGCACGGGCCGCGCTACAGGGTCAAGGCACTGCGCGCGCTTGTGCGCCGTGCCGGTGCCGCGCTGATCGTCCCGCATGGGCGACGCATCGGCTACCGCCTGCCTGATGGCAGCGTAGCGTGCGACAAACAGCGGTTTCGCAGCGAGCGGGCAGCCATGTCCGAGCTTGAGCGTATCCAAGCGCGCGCGGCGCACGCGTACATCCCGGTGCGGGCGTATCGGTGCAACTGGTGCGATGGCTGGCATCTGACAAGCCGCGCTTGATGTCCCCACTATCCCCGAACGGGGATAACAAGGTATCCTGTCATCCTGCCCTTACACAGAGCGCCCATGAACCGCACCGCCGAGCTTGACAGAATCATGCGCGACCACGGCTTGACTGCGCGCCAGGTAGGCGAGCTGTTGAACCGTGACGCGCAGACCGTGCGCAATTGGCGCAGCAGTAACGACCGCACCATTCCGGAACATGCCCTGGAAGTCCTGCGCGTGAAGCTTGCCGCGACGGCCGTCGAAGGTCCTGCCGCGTGAGTGAGTTCAACGAAAAGGACATCATCGCCGATTTTGAATCTGCGATGCGCTCCGCTGGCATCGTTCCGGTGTTTCCGCGCGGCGGCGGTATCGAGGTCGGCCCGACAGCCGACGGCAACCCGCGCCGGTTCCATGTCGACGGCGACAGCAAGGGCACGCGCAACGGCTGGTACATCCTATTTGCCGATGGCATCCCGGCCGGCGAGTTCGGCAGCTGGAAGACCGGACACAGCGTGACGTGGTGCGCGAAAGACAGGTCTACGTTGACGCCTGAAGAGCAGCGCGAGATTAACCGCCGGATCGAGGCGGCGCAGATCGAGCGCGAGAAGGCACAGAAGGCGCGCGAAGGCGCGGCAGCGAAGACCGCCAACCTGTTGTGGAACGATGCGGCGCCGGTCGACGGCGACGACCATCCCTACCTTGCCCGCAAGGGCGTGCGATCGCATGGCCTGCGCGTCTGCGACTGGCCGGTGCGCAACACCGCTGGCGAAGTGTTCCGCACGATCGCGAACACACTGATCATTCCGATCATGGACGTGAAGGGGAAAATCTATTCCCTTCAGGGCGTGTTCCCTGCGGAAGATTCTGCGTTCGGTCGTGACAAGGATTTCCTTGTCGGCGGCCGCAAGCGTGGTTGCTTCTTTGTCATTGGACGGCCGGTGCCGGGGCAGCCTGTTGCCTTCGCCGAGGGCTACGCGACAGCCGAGACGATTCACCAAGCGACGGGATGGTGCGTCGTGGTTTGCTGGGACGCGTACAACCTGCCGCACGTTGTCGCGTCATGGCGCGAGGTAATGCCGGCGGCGCTGTTTGTCATCTGCGCGGATAACGACCAATGGACGAAATCGCCGGTCGACAACCCCGGCGTCACGTACGCACGCCGTGCCGCCGCAGAAGTTGGCGCCCGCGTGGTGTTTCCGGAGTTCGCGTGGATCGACCCCGACGATGAAGACGACAAGCCGACAGACTTCAATGACCTGATGTCGCGCGAGGGTATCGAGGTTGTGCAGGCGCAGGTGTTTCCGCCGATGCCGGCCCCGATCGCGCCGCCGGAAGATGATGACGATGCGCAGATGGCAAGCCCCGGCCACTACATCGCGCCGCGCACTGTGCAGGCGTTCGACACGTTCACCCCGTTCCCCGAGTTCGATGGCAAGGGCAAGCCGCTGCCGACGGCGGTCAACCTGGCGGAGCTGTTCCGCAGGATCGGCGCGAACGTGCGCTATGACGTGATCAAGAAGGATATTGAAATCATCGTCCCCGGCCTGCGAACTTCGTTGGATAACGCGAAGGAAGCCAGCTACAACGAAATTTACAACTGCCTGCACCGCGTGCGCATGCCAGTCGGCGGCTTTGACGGCAACCTGTGCAGCCTGGCCGACGCGAACCAATACAACCCGGTGGCGACGTGGATCGACTCGGCGCCGTGGGATGGTGTGTCGAGGCTGCAGGACTTTTTCAACACGGTCACGGCGAAGAATGATACCGAGCTGCCGGACGGGTCCAGCCTGAAAGAAGCGCTTATGCGCAAGTGGCTTATTTCGGCCGTGGCTGCCGCCTACTCGCCGAACGGGGTTGTCGCGCGCGGCGTGCTGACTTTCGTCTCAAAGCAGAACTTGGGCAAGACGCATTGGGCGAAGCGGCTCGCGCCGAAGGACCTGGACGTTATCGCCGACGGCTTGATTCTCAACCCCGCCGACAAAGACAGCGTGATGACCGTCGTATCGAAGTGGATCGTCGAGCTGGGTGAGGTCGACGCCACGTTCCGCAAGTCCGACATCGCCGCGCTGAAGGCATTCATTTCGAAGGACCGCGACACGCTGCGCAGACCCTACGCGCGCACGGATTCGAAGTACGCGCGAAGAACGGTATTTTTCGCCAGCGTCAACGACCCGCAATTCCTGCACGACCCGACCGGAAATACCCGGTGGTGGACGATCCATGCGGAAGCGCTGGACAACAAGCACACCATCGACATGCAACAGGTGTGGGCTGAAGTGAAGTCACTTTTCGATGCAGGCGAGTCGTGGCACCTGGACGCCGACGAAGTGACCGCGCTGAACAGCCACAACAAGCAGCACGAAACAAGCAAGCCTGTGCATGATCTGATCGACAAGGAATTTGATTGGGAGTGCATGCCGACGATCTGGACGACGGCAATGTCCGCTACGGATATCGCGCGAGCGGCCGGCATCGAAAAGCCGTCGCAAAAAGAGGTTAACGAGGCAGCCGCTTACGTCGTCGCGCAGTACAACGTTGAGACAAAGCAGGTCGGCATGAAGCGGTCAAAGCGCTGGATGATGCCGCCGCGCTCCGGTCGCGGGTCGCCGTTTTGAACGCGCCTTCGATCAACGTGGCGCCACGGCGCGGCGAGCGCATGGTCACGCTGCACGATGGCACCAGTGTTAGCAGCTGGTCGCCGGAATGGATGGCTGAATGCGAGGCGCGGGGCATTCTCCGCCTACCCACGCGCGAGCGTCGCCGGTACTACCTGGACATGATCGAGCGTAGGCGAGGCAGGGCGGCGCGGGACGCGTTGGAGCGCCTGGCAACCGCCATCTGGCGGGGCGCAAGGTCCCCGCAGGATGCCGGGGATCAATAGATATTGCGTTACGCGCGTAATGGTGGCAGGATAACCCTGTCGGCCCCACTTCGGGGCCGCATACAAGGGAACCTGCAATGGAAAACGTCAACGCAATCGAGGCTCCAAAGGCCGAAAGAAGATCGGTGGGTGTGCTGGTTCCGGTCGCGGAGATTCGCGAGGACTGCATCATCAATCTGCGCAAGCAGCCTGACGGTAGCCGCTGGCCTGTCGGGACAAAGCTGTATGCCATCGACACCGCCGCCGTGGCGGAGGCAACTTCCGCTCTGCGCGATGTAGACCACGTGATCACGCAATGGCGTGAAAGCGGCAGAGAGCCCGCGTATGGCCAGTGGCTCACGATCCAAGATGTTGTCCGCGCCGCCCTCGCCAACGTCGGGAGCGCGTCATGATCCTGAATCTGTCCATCACCTTGCCCGACGAAACATCGGCAAGCGAGGCTGCTGCCTACTTGCTTGAGCAAGCCGAGAACACTGCCGGCCAACTCACTCAGAAGATCATTGCCCTTCCGGACGTCGACGAGAGCATTTACATGGCTATCGAAGGCGACCGCGAAGCTACGTTCTTCAGGAGCGAGTGATGAACGCCCGTCGCAAGCGTTCATCCCCGGCCCGCAAGACCTGGCATCGCGCGTTCCGGTTGTTCCGCATGATTCGGTGCCCTGTCGAGGGCGTCGAATGGACGACAGCGGAAAAGCGCCGCGAGCTTGAGACGGAATCGTTGCCGATCAACGTCTGTCGCGTGGCGCGAACTGCGGCATGGTGCGGCAAAGTGCGAGACCCGTTGTCCATGCCGGTGCAATTCCGCCGTGGATACCATCGCGCAGGGTGCTACGTGCCTTACACGCTGTTTGGCGCGATCGATCGCGTCGTGAGGCTGCCGCGATGATGGCCGGCCAGCTCCGCGCAATCGACCTGTTCGCAGGCGTCGGCGGCTTCACGACTGGCGCCGAGTCGGCAGGCGTGCACGTCGTATGGGCTGCGAACCACTGGCCGGAAGCCGTGCAGATTCACGCGCAGAACCATCCGCACACCGCGCACGCGTGCCAGGACCTTCAGCAAGCCGACTGGACGCAAGTCCCGGCGCACGATTTGCTGCTGGCGTCGCCGGCCTGCCAGGGGCACTCACCGGCTCGCGGCAAGGAACGCCCGCATCACGATGCGTGCCGCAGCACGGCATGGGCTGTTATCTCCGCGCTTGAATGCCATCGGCCGCAATTCGCGCTGGTCGAGAATGTGCCGGCGTTCCTGAAGTGGACGCTTTACAGCGCGTGGCGTGACGCTGCGCAGGCGCTCGGCTACGCCGTGTCGCCCCATGTGATCGACTTCGCGGACCTGGGCGTCCCGCAGAACCGCGAGCGCGTCGTGATCGTGCTAACGCGCAGCAAGTCGCCGCTCACGCTGCAGCTGCCGAAGCTGGCGCATGTGCCAGCGAGCGACATCATCGACTTCAGCGCCGGACGCTGGTCGCCGATCGAGCGCAAGGGGAGAGCGGTCAAGACGTTGGCGAGGATCGCGAACGGCCGGCGGCAGCATGGCGAGCGGTTCTTGATGTCGTTCTACGGTGCCACCACCGGCGGCAGATCACTCGCCCGTGCCATCGGCACGATTACCACGCGCGACCGCTGGGCCGTGATCGACGGCGACCGCATGCGCATGATCACGGTCGACGAGGCACGCCAGGCGATGACGTTCCCGGCCGGCTACCTGCTGCCGACAAACGGCCGGATGGCGATGCACATGCTCGGCAATGCCGCGCCGCCCGTCGGCGTCGAGCGCGTGATTGCCGCGCTCAAGGCGGCCGCATGAGCCGCCGCAGCGGTACGTGGTGGCACCACTCAAGCGTGCAGCTGGCCCTGCTTACCCTGGGCGTTGACGCGCTGGTGTGGATCGCGCTCGCTTTCTTCCGGTGGTTCCGGTGAGTGTCCTGTTCCGCGCCTTCGTGCAGCGCCGGCACTCCTACGCGTGCCGCTGCAATCGCGCCGAGTGCCAGTCGCGTCGGCGTTTGCCGCGCCATCCGGACGACTACCTGCGCCCGCCGAAATGCCGCAGCTGCGGCAAGGGCGTGTATCGCGTCGACATCTACCGCACCGACGGCCGCGAACAGCGCGGGCACACATGCCGCTGCGGAAATTACAGCTTCCCCCACTGGCGTGGCCGGGGGTACTGCGCGCACAACCCGGCACTGTCGCCCGACATGATGCGCGAGCGCTACGAAACGAGGCAATACGCATGAGTCCGCTGAAACCACTTTCCGACCGGATCGAGGAAGGCATACGCGAGCGCGCAATCGAGCGCGTGGAAGCGGCCATTGTCTCGGCGCGACTGGTCGCCCTGCCGGCCTATGCCGACGCGTTGCGGCCCGCATGTGGACGTCCGTTCGACGTGATCGTCGCGGGCATCCTGCGCGAGGCCGAAACCAAGATTGCCGATGCCGCGCGAGCCGAGGCCGTGCGCATCGAAACCGACAACGTACTGAAGCGGCTGTCTTCCGCGTAACCGGAGCAAAGAGCATGCAAACGACATCGGTAGACCTGGTGTTTTTCTGGATCATGGTGTTGGTCGCGTTCACGATCGGCATGGCGTGCAGCGCGTGGATGCTGCGCGAGGAACGGCGGGACGCGCGCGGAAAGCTGGCTGAAGCGGCGCAGATCGTCGGGCTTGTTGATGGCCTGGTGACGCTATCCGGCGTGCGTCTTCCTGCTGCGGTGAAGCGGCAGATCACTAATTTTGTTGGGAGCGTGCGGGGATGAGGATTGCTCGCGATCAAGCAATTTCCATTGCGGTGGCGTGCGCGAAGGCAAACCCGCCGAGCTATTTCAGCGTGCCGTTCACTCCGCATGACTGGGTGGTGGACGCGATCATGCTGGCCGCCGCGCGGATGCCGGAGAGTCCAATGGATGGCTCCATCCATATCCACAGGGCTAGGGAGCTGCTGGCGTACATGAGCGGCCGCCGGGATGTGCTGTCGCAATCATCTTCAGTTGTCAACGGAGTAGCCGCCAGCGAAGTGAAACTGATCACCGACAGGCTTGCAAAGCTGATCACCGAGGCCGCCACGCCGACGGGAGAGCCGTCATGCTGAAATTCCACGCGGAGCGCGAATTCCGGCGGAACGCAATCGCGCTGACCATCGTCGACGAAGCCGGCAACGATTTCGCGGCGGCCGTGCCGGTGTTGTTCAAGCCGATCAGCGAAAACGAGGCCACTAACCCGGCGCTGTACATGAAGCCGGGCGAGGCGCAGGCGCTCATTGACGCGCTGTGGGATGCGGGGTTGCGGCCGAGTGAGGGCAGCGGCAGTGCTGGTGCGTTGCTGGCGACGCAACAGCACTTGAAGGACATGCGCGCGATCGTGTTCAAGCAGCTGGACGTGACGCCATGAGCGGCGGCGTGCGGTGGGCCGACATCCCCGGCCACGGTGGCCGCTACCAGGCGACGCCAGATGGTCGGGTGCGGTCGACGACGCGGGGCGAGCTGAAGCCGTTCCGCAAGCAGCGCGGACGCGGCGGCCTGTACGTCAACCTGTACCAGGACGGCGAAATGAGACGCGTAGCAGTGTCGTCGCTGGTGACGCTGGCGCATGGCACAACCGAGGGAACAAACGCAAAATGACTTCAAAACTACTGATCGGCATCGCCGGCCCGAAGCGCTCCGGCAAGGACACACTTGCGCGCCTGCTGTGTGGTGCATTGAACGCGCGACAGGACAGCTTTGCGGCGCCGATTCGAAACTTCATCGGCGAGCTTATCGGCCTGGACCCGGAGCTGTTGGAGCTGCACAAGGAAACCCCGATCCCCTGGCTGGATGGCGTGACGCCGCGCCAGATGATGCAGACCGTCGGCACGGAGTGGGGGCGCGTCATGGTGCACCCCGAGCTGTGGGTTAATTCGCTGATGGCCCGTGTCAGCCACACGCAGCACGTGGTGATTTCCGACGTCCGTTTCCCGAACGAAGCGCGCGCGATCCTCGCGCATGGTGGCGTCGTGATTGCGGTCGACAGGCCAGGCACCGGCGAGGGTGATTCGCATATCAGCGAGAGCCCGCTTCCGGCCGAGCTGGTTACGTTTCGGGTTCGGAATATCGGCACGCCGAACGATATGCTCGCCGCTGCGCTGGATGGATTGTCGGGTTGCAAGAGCAAGAATACGCTAGTGAGATTCTTCGACGATCTGATTTCGGATGGACTGTTTGGCGGCTCGGCGTGACGCGCGGTAGAATCGAAGGCATGCCGAAGAAGCCGACAGCAACAGCCGCCGAACGCGTACGCGCAAGCGAGTTGCGGAAAATCCGCGATGGCGGGCGGCGTATGCCTGGCGGAGTCATGCCGGCGGATGCGGCCGACGCCCTGGGCGTACTGCAGGCCGAGGGATATGGGGATAGCGCATCGACGTGTATTTATCGGGCTATCGTCGAGGCTGCTGAACGATACCGGAAGTGACGCCAACCTGAACACAGCCCGCCGCGACCCGGCGGGTTTTTCGTTCCGGGGTTGACGGGGTTACGCGCGTAAGTGATACCCTGCGCGCCACAACATCCGAGGATGAACGATGAACACGGCAGAGTTCAAAGCTTTGCGGGCGAAAGCCGGCGAGCTGTTCAGTGCACAGCCGGCGCGCGACAAGCTGAAGGTATCGCTTGATGCCATATTCATGGCGCTGGCGAGCCAGGCCGCCGAACCCGCAAAGGTCCGCAGGACAAGCGATGAAGAGGCCCCGGAGTGGTTTGTCGATACCCTGAAGAAGCTGCGCGGCACGGGGGAGCGCGTGACCGTCGGCCGCTTCCTGCTGCTTGCCGGCAAGTTCCCGTCGACGCGATCGGACGCCCTGAACGTCGGCCGATGGCTGCGGGAAGCTGGGATAACCCCGCGCAAAACTGGCGGGAACATGCTGTTTGAATTGTGACCGGATGCTGAAGACGTAGACGGCAGGGGTTGAAGTTACGCGCGTAACATGAGAATTTACTTGCACCGGCGGTGGGACCGCTTTCGCAACAGGGACAGACCATAATGGACAGCAGCATGAAGAGCGAGGAACGCTATGCACGATGCGCAGACACAAGTGGCCGGGTAGGCTGAGCCATGAACGCCACCACGCAGCCACCACGCAGAAGATAGCCAGGTCCCGCCGCTATGTCTGAAAACCCGCCACGTCCCCGGCGGGTTTTTTTATGCCCTGGGGTATTGCGTTACGCGCGTAACTCTGTAAGATGTCCCCATCGACCACGTTTAAACGGATTGGGGACATACCATGATCAACAGCCGCAGCAACAACGCTTCCGCACTGAGCCGCAAGGCAAACGCAGCGCTTCGCAACGCTGGCGTCGACGGCGTGAAGGTCAAGTGCGACGACTACGTTCGCGGCGGCACGGTCAAGGGTCCGCTTGCTGCTCTGATCGTGGCGCAGGGCGTGTTGGCGGCGGTAGGGATCGAAGTTTCACCGCTGGCAACGTATTCGTGGGGAACGCAGTTCTATATCCAGGCGGGGGAGCAGGCATGAGCATTGAACACGCAATGGAAGTGCAGCAGCTCCGCGACGAGTTGCAGCACGCGCGAAGCGTTGTAAGCAGGGCAATCAACACGCTTGAACAGGTCCGTCTTGCGTTGGAAGATGATGACATCGACGAAGCGTTGCGGATCATTACCGAGGCCACCAAGTGAACGACCAAGTGCGGGATACAATGGAACGGTCTCGTCAAGAGCTGTGGGGCGCATTCGTTCGACCGATCCGCTTATATGACCCGGCCTTTCTAGAGCGAGTGAAAGAAGCGGCCGAGGCAATGCGCCTTCTGGGCGAGTCCTTGGCAGCGTGTCGGCTCGCCGGCCTTTTCGCCGAGGCTGATGCTCGCCTTATCGCGCTGAAGGTGCAGGCAAGACGCAAGGGGCGGCCCGGCTGGAAGCACTGAGCGGACGCGCCTATCATGGCTGACCATCCACAAGGGGCCAGCCATGAAACCACGTCACGCGCTCGCGTTCGCCGCCATGCTGCTATTGGCGGCTGGCGCTGCTTGTGCTGCTGATTACACGATCACCAGGCCGCAGGTCCAGCTATGGTCCGGCCCTGGTGACGACATGCGCCCGCAGATCGACGGCGACGTCGTGGCGTTCAGCGCGGCCAGCGTCGATCTTGACGGCGGCGTGACGGTGCCTGTTCGCGGCGCAAAGGTGGACATCGGGCAACACGCCACGTTTGCCTGCGAGCTGATCGACCTGCCTGCCATTCGCGGGTGCGTGCTGGTGAGCGTGCAGAGCGCCGAGAGGCCGCAGCGCAAGGGCGAGGCGGTGAAGCTATGGTGAGGCTGTCGGCCGTGGTCTGTGCGGCCCTGATGGTGGCGTGCAGCTCACCGGCAGAAATGGCGCAGCATGCGACGTGCGAGAAGGCGCGGGACCTGGCGTCGAAGCTGATCGAGCAGCGCGCGGTGGGCATGACGGAGCGTGAGGCGCTGGCGGACCTATCGGCGCGGGGCGAGTATCAAATGGGCTACGTGGTCGACGGCGTGTTCCGCGCCAAGCCTGGCGAAAGCGTCGCCGTCACTCGGGACGATATCGTGCGGACGTGCCGCAAGGTGAGTTCAACCGGGGCGACTTATTGACTGGTATACGGCAGCCAGCGCACCGGACCCGGCCATGTGCCGGTTTTTTTTGCGCCTGAATTACTGCACTGCGAGCAGCTGGAATCGTGCAGTAATTCAAGACCGAGCAGGACAACAGGGACAACTTGAAAATTGGGGCTGCTGGCCGACTTCAGGCCGAACGCTCAATTTGCGACGATTTCGGGGGACTCATACTCACCCCGTACTCTAGGGCCATACTCTATGCCGTACTCGTTTTTCTGTATTATTATCAATTACTTATAGAATATGAGTATGGAGAGGATGGGTAAGTAGTCCAAACTTCTGCCGATGCTGGATATTGGGGACAATAGATGTCCCTCTTATCCTGATGTTGGGGAGCTATATGGGATTTCCGGTACTCACCCGTACTCACGTACTCAAGTCGTTGATATGTAAGGCGTGAATGCGAGGACGGCCGAAACTCCTATCCCCGAACGGGGATAATTGACGGCAGCGGCACAGTGGGGACAATGGGGACAGTCAATCGTCCCTTGTGTCCCCGCCTATGTCGAAGCCGCTCCCCGATAGCGTGCAGCAGATTGCCGAAGTCATCGGCGATGAATTGGCTTTGCGGCTCGTCGACAAATTGCCGCGCGCATTCTCAAAAGGCCACCGGGCCGGGGAGCCTGTGCTGTACGTGCCGAAGGTGTTGCCGCCGGATCATCGCTTGGTGGCAATTATCGGGTGGACCGACGCGCTGAAGCTGTCGAGACATTTCGGCGGCGAGCTGATGTTCCTTGCGACGTGTTCGCTCCATCGCAAGGCGACACGCAATGACGACATCCTGAAATTACTGGGGAGTGCATCGCCGGGCGCGGTGGCGATCCGGTTCGGCATTTCTGAGAGGCAGGTCCGAAGAGTCGCAGCGGCAGCGCGGGCGGACATTCCGCCAATGGAGCGCGGTCACTCGCGCACAAATCATGCGCCGGACATCCCGCAGGCGTCCGTTGCATGAATGAACCTGATTTGCTTGATCACGTCCCGACCTGGGCGAAGTACATCGTTACCGCCGTCGGTGGTGGTGGCGCGTCCTTGCTGTTTCTTCGGCAATGGTTGTCACAGTCGAACGTTGACCGCACCGCGAACGACGCGAATGCGCAGACGATCATCCGGCTTCAGGCGCAGGTCGTGACTGAGCGTGATCGCGCAGACCGACTGATGGTCGAGCGCGAGTCGATGGTGAAACAGATCGGCGAGCTGAGCGGAAAGGTTGAGGTGTTGTCGAGCCAGGTCGACCAGCTGACGGAGCTGGTGAGGGGTATTACTGGGGGCGAGCATGCCGCGACTCGCGCCTGACGAAGTTGGCGGCGTGAACGTCGCCGCATTCATGGACATGCTCGCGGTGTCCGAGGGCACTGACGACGGCCGACAGAAGACGCATGACGACGGCTATGACGTGATCGTCGGCGGCGGGCTGCTGGACAGCTACGCCGACCATCCCCGCAAGCTGGTGAACCTGCCGCACTACGGCATCCGGTCGAGCGCTGCGGGCAGGTATCAGTTCCTGCGCGCGACATGGGACGACCTGGATGCACGGCTGGGCCTGCCTGACTTCAGTCCTGCGTCGCAGGATCGCGCATGTGTCGAGCTGCTGAAGCAATGCGGCGCCCTTGCGCTGCTGCAGGCCGGGAAGTTCGAAGAGGCAATGCAGGCAGCCCGGAAGATTTGGGCGAGCTTGCCGGGGGCTGGCTACGGCCAGCATGAGCAGGAGTTCAGCGACCTTCGGGTCGCGTATGTCCGTTTCGGGGGTGCAGCGTGAAGAGCTTGCCGGTGTTTGCGATCGCGTTCGTTGTGTGGTCGGTCGTGGCGTTCGCGGTCGGGTATCAGGTGAGGGACGGGCGCGCGGATGCGGCGGTCGCGGTGACTGCAACGGCGCAGGAAACGGCGCGAGCCGACCAGGCTGTTGAGGCGCGTGTGAACGATCACGCGAATGAGCAGGGAGCGGCAAAGGGCGAGGCGAAACGCGTCGACAAGAAAGCGGCAAGTGAAGTGAATTTCAAAACCATCGAAAGGACGGTGTACCGATATGTTCAAGCGAATCCTGATCCTGGCGGCTGCGACCTTGATGGCGACGGCTTGCGCGCATGGCGTGAAGCAAACGCCGGCCGACCCGCCCACTCCGAACCTGAGCATTCCGGCGGGGCAGCTGGCGGTGCCCGCTGACGATCTGCCGCAACCACTGAGCGGGCGGCGTGGCGACCTGCTGGCGAACCATGTCGACGTGGCGCATGCGTTCCACGACGTGGTCACGGATTACACGGCGCTGATCTGCACAGTGACAGGGGCGACGGGCATCACGATCAACGGGGCGGCACCCGTGCAGCCCGCCGCGTGCTGGCCGATATTCCCCCCGTCCGAGTCTGTGCATAAGTCTGTGGATAAGTCTGTGCATAAACATGGGTCCTCCCCGATGGGGGTGGGCCTGCGGGGTCCCTGACACCGCAGATATTGCAGTGTGCGAGGCCTTCGAAAACGGGTTTTCTGTTTTCGTCCAGATAGTCGAAACACAGGCAGGGCATGGCGAAGGGTGCTGGTCAGAAGGTAAACCG
>Ga0157371_10001281_pt1 | contig 26505 bp, 25 predicted proteins | sample C45metaG_FD_113462 | JGI IMG/M metagenome (GOLD analysis project Ga0157371, IMG submission 113462) | Corn rhizosphere microbial communities from Kellogg Biological Station, Michigan, USA - C4-5 metaG | ecosystem: Host-associated > Plants > Roots > Rhizosphere > Soil | place: USA: Michigan... | reverse complement strand
CCTTCGGTAATTCCTTCTTTAATATCCAGCAATACCAGTTCTTCACAAAGTTCTTTGCGCGCAATGTTGTCGGCACATGTAGCGCCAACTGCACCAGCGCCTACTACGGTTACTTTCATCTTATTTTGTATTTATTTTTAAAAAATTGTTATCGGCCAAAGGTATAATATAATTGACAGTTGAAAAATCAGCGGAATGGTTTTTGTTTTCTGAATGACAAAAAAACTTTACCGGTGAGGAGAATAACAAATGGAGATTCTTGTTTTTTCAGTTCCTGGTTTTTTAGGAACAAAAAATATCTTCTTCCAATTTTTTTTGAAAGAAGATTTTCTAAATATGAATAAAGAAGATTTACAGGGTGGCAGAGAAAAATTTTTATTTATCTCCGGTTGCTTTCCAAACGTCTTCCAAATTGATAGAGCCGCTGAACGATTTTACATACTTTCCTTTCTTGTCATACACAACGAGTTCCGGATACATTTGAACGTGATAATAAGGAAGGAAAAAATCTTTTTTGTCCCAGGCCATGGTTATTTGCTGCTGTTCAGCAATTTTATAATCGTGATAAAATGACATCATTTCAGTGTATGGAAGCCACGTTACCATTAAGATCTGCGTATTTTTAAAATGGTCAATATTCTTTATTAATTCTCTTGTTTCATTTTGACAGTGGCCACATTCCGGGCTGAAGATCATGATCAAAGTGGCTTCTTTTTTCTTTAGGTCTTCATTTGTAAATACCGTGCTGTCGGGTGCTTTATAGAGAGTGAATTCAGGAATGGAAGGGTTGCTTATGTATTCAGGAGTCTTCTCTTTTGCCACACTTGTTTGACAAAAGCCTGAATAAACGATAAAGAAAGAGGTAAGGATAAACAATAGTTTTTTCATCAGTAAATTTTTTATAAAACTAATAAAAAAGCTGAAAGCTGAAAATGCAAAATGCTTTTTAAGAATTTATTAGCAGTGAAATTTCAATAAAGTAATTTTTATAAAACTGCTAAGATCGTTGCTGGCTTTACATCTCCTTCAAATGATTTTATAAATTTGCCTTCTTTATTATAAACAAAAAGAGACGGCAGATTAGTTACTTTATAAAATACCGGAAAGAAAAATTTCGTATCTCTTGCAATGGTTATTTGTGGATAATCGGCAATTTTATAAACCTTGTAAAAGGCCATTATATCTTCCCACGGTAAATAGCTGACCATCACAATTTGTGTCTTTTTAAATTGCTTTATATTTTCTAAAAGCATTTTTGTCTCATTTTGACAATGGCTGCAATCAGGGCTGAAAATCATAAAAATGGTATTCTCTTTTTTATGGAGATCCTCTCTTGAAAATGCTGTGCTGTCAGGCGCCTGGTAAACAGTAAATTTTGGAATAAAAGGGAAACGGATATAAACAGGAGTTTCCTGTGTGGTATCTTTTTGTGAATAGGTAGAATCTTTTTGTGAAAAGGCAGAACCGCAAATGAAAAGTGATGCGAAGAAAAGAAATAGATTTTTCAAGAGTAAATTTTTTATAAAGCTATGGAAAAGTTGAACAATTTATACGCTCAACAATAAAACAAATCTTTTACCTTTGCAGCCTTAAAAAAAATTTTTCTATGGCAACTACTTCAGATATCAGAACAGGATTGATTTTGAAAATTGATGGAAATCTTTATACTGTTGTTGAATTTGGACAAAATAAAACTGCGAGGGCAGGAGCGAAAGTTTGGGCAAAATTAAAAGGTGTTGATAATACAAGAACGATTGAACAAACCTGGAACAGCGGGGAAACCGTGCATCCTGTGAGAGTGGAAAAAAGACCTTACCAGTTTTTATTTAAAGATGATACTGGTTACACTTTTATGGATACCGAAAATTATGAACAAATTGCAGTAGCACCTGAAATGGTTGATGCGCCCCAGTTTTTAAAAGACGGCCAGGAGGTTTCGGTTTTGATCAATACGGAAACAGATCAGCCAATGGGCGTTGAACTTCCCGATAAAATTGTTTTGCAGGTTACTTATAGTGCACCCGGACTTCGTGGTGATACGGCAACAAAAACATTAAAACCGGCAACCGTTGAAACGGGTGCCACCGTTAACGTTCCGCTTTTTGTCAATGAAGGTGAATTGATAAAAGTGAATACAAAAACCGGGGAATACGTTGAAAGAGTGAAAGCTTAATAAGGAAGGTAGAATTAGAAATTTGGTAATCCTCTTATTTTTAATTTTGAAAATACTAAATTATAATTCAAGTATCTTAGCTGCACTTTTCCCATAATCAAAATATAATTTTCCAATATGGACATTAAACAAATTCAAGAATTGGTAAAGCTTATTAATAAAAGCAATATCGGTGAATTAAGTATTGAAAAGGACGATTTCAAAATTACCATCAAGCAGAAGAAAGAACCTGCTCAACATTTTGCTTCGCCGATGATTCAACAAGCTCCTCAAACGCAGCAGGCAATTGCTCCTGTTTCAAACGCTTCATCAAAACAAGACGAGTCAAAATCTACTGAAACTTCCAAGGCGGAAAATTATCTTACCATAAAAAGTCCCATGATCGGGACTTTTTATCGTCAGGCAGGTCCGGGAAAACCTTTATTTGTAAGCGTTGGCGATGAGGTAGAAGTTGGCCAGGTGGTTTGCATCATTGAAGCGATGAAACTTTTTAATGAAATAGAAAGTGAGGTTTCAGGAAGGATTGTGAAGATTCTTGTTGAAGATGCTTCTCCAGTTGAATTTGATCAGCCGTTATTTTTGGTGGAGCCTTGATTCGCTAATCAGCTAATGCGATGATATGCTAATGAAGGACGCAATCTCTTAATGTTAATTGCGGATTTTATTTTTCAACTTTACCATTATTATGAAAAAAGAAATGATTGAATCAAATGCAATTTTGAAGATGACATTCAATTTTTCTTTAGGAATAACAATTTATTGTGATGAATTAGATTCTACAAGAAAATACACGAGCAGCAGGCAGTTACTTAAATCAGTAAATCGAAAGAATTAATTGACAAACTAATTTTAAAATTAGGTTAGCTCCAATTAGCACATTAACTAATTAGCTAATCAGCACATTAAGAAATGTTTAAAAAAATACTAATAGCCAACCGCGGCGAAATTGCACTTAGAGTTATCAGAACGTGCAAAGAAATGGGTATCAAAACTGTTGCAGTTTATTCAACAGCAGATAAAGATAGTCTTCATGTAAAATTTGCTGATGAAGCAGTTTGTATTGGAAAGCCTGCAAGCATCGATAGCTATTTAAATATTCCTCACATCATGGCTGCAGTAGAAATCACTAATGCTGATGCAATTCATCCAGGCTATGGTTTTCTTGCAGAAAATGCAAAATTTGCACAAATCTGTATTGATCACGGAATTAAATTTATCGGGCCAACTCCAAAGATGATCAATTCGATGGGCGATAAAATCACCGCGAAAGAAACCATGATTACGGCCGGAGTTCCGGTTGTTCCTGGTGTTGAAGGTTTATTAAAAGATGTGGACCATGCAAAAACATCAGCCGCAGAAATTGGTTATCCTGTCATATTAAAAGCTACTGCCGGAGGTGGCGGAAAAGGAATGCGTGTGGTTTGGGAAGAAAAAGATATGGAAAAATCTTTTGACAATGCAAAAACAGAAGCTGCCGCGTCTTTTAAAAATGATGGAATTTATATGGAAAAATTTGTGGAAGAACCACACCATATAGAGATTCAAATTGCAGGCGACCAGTATGGAAATGTTTGTCATTTAAGCGAACGTGATTGTTCTATTCAACGTCGTCATCAGAAACTGGTTGAAGAATCTCCATCTCCATTTATGACTCCTGAACTTCGGGAAAGAATGGGGGATGCGGCAATAAAAGCTGCTTCAGCAATAAACTATGAAAGTGTTGGTACAATTGAGTTTCTGGTAGATAAGAACCGTAATTTTTATTTCATGGAAATGAATACGCGTATACAGGTAGAACATTGTGTTACTGAAGAAGTGGTCAATTATGATTTGATCAAAGAACAAATAAAAATTGCCGCAGGAGATAAAATTTCAGGAAGAAATTATTATCCCGAAATGCATGCGATTGAATGCAGGATCAATGCCGAAGATCCTTATAATGATTTTCGTCCCTCTCCCGGAAGAATTACCGTTCTTCATCAGCCTGGTGGTCATGGTGTCCGTGTTGACAGCCATTGTTATGCAGGTTATGTGATTCCTCCATATTATGATTCAATGATTGGGAAGTTAATTACAATGGCGCAAACCCGCGATGAAGCGATTGATACGATGCATCGTGCGTTGAGCGAATATGTAATTGAAGGAATAAAGACCACGATTCCTTTCCATCTTCAGTTAATGCGAAATGAAGAGTTCAGAAAAGGAAACTTCACCACTAAGTTTTTAGAAGGATTTAAAATGCAGTAGTGAGGAAAAAATGAAGTTGAATTAGTGAAATTCCGAATTTTTACAGTTTCAAATTAAACCATTTCCTTCAATTTCTCTATAACAACATCTACTTCATTCTTTGTGTTGTATTTACTGAAAGAAAATCGAACTGTTGCCTGGTTGGACTTTGGATAAATGGCGCTGATCACGTGGCTTCCTTTTTCTACTCCTGAAGTGCAGGCGCTTCCGCCACTGGCGCAAATGTTATTGATGTCTAAATTTAGAAGAAGCATATCGGTTTTTTCTGTTTTTGGAAATGCAACACTTAAAACAGTGTACAAAACTTCACCATCAGGATCGCCATTAAAATCGACACCCGGAATATTTTTTTGGAGGCTTTCTTTCATATAATCCCTTACTTCTTTTATATGGCTGCTTTCATCTTCCATATGTTCAACTGCCATTTCCAAGGCTTTTGCAAAGCCTACGATCCCATAAATATTTTCAGTGCCGGCACGCATCCCTCGTTCCTGGCTACCTCCATTTAAAAACGGATGAATTTTGATATTTTCATTGATGTATAACATTCCAACACCCTTTGGCCCATGAAATTTATGGCCGGCCGCATTGATAAAATGTACAGGAAGTTTTTTCAGATCAATTGGAAAATGTCCGACAGTCTGTACAGTATCTGCATTAAAAATAGCGCCATATTTTTTACTCAAATTTCCTACTCTTTCAATGTCAGTAATATTGCCCACTTCATTGTTGGCATGCATTAAAGTGACCAAACATTTTTCTTTACTTTCTTTCAATAAGTTTTCAAGATCGTCATAATCAATTTGCCCATTTTGTAAAATGTTTACATAAGAAAGTCTGATGCCGTGATCTTTAGATAAATGTTCGATGCAATGCAATGTTGCATGATGTTCCAAAGGAGAACTGATAATATGTTTACAATCAAGGTCAAAAACAGCCGCGTTGATTGCCGTGTTGGTACTTTCTGTTCCGCCACTGGTAAAAAATATTTCTGCCGGACGTGCATTTAAAATTTTGGCAACTGATTTTCTTGCATTTTCAATTGCCATTCTTGTTTCTCTTCCATAAGAATAAATAGAAGAGGGATTACCAAATTTTTCTGTAAAAAAAGGCAGCATTTCTTTAAAAACCTCAGGATCCAACGGGGTTGTAGCCGCATTATCAAAATAAATTCTGTCCATTATAAAACCGTTAATTTGTTTATTAATTAGCTGATTAGCTAATTACCTCATGAATATCTTTCATAATTTTTTTTGCAATATTTTCAGCAGTAGTTTCGAAATTGCTTTCAGAATAAATACGCAAAATTGGTTCGGTATTGCTGGTTCTTAAATGAACCCAATCATTTCCAAATTCAATTTTCAATCCGTCTTCGGTGTTCACCGGATTGTTTTTGTATTTGTCTTTTATCTTTTTAAAAATATCTTTTACATCCACATTTTTTTCCAGCGTTATTTTATTTTTTGAAATAAAATAATCAGGATAATTTCCTCTGAATTGTTTGATACTTTTTTGTGACTGTGCAAGATGAGAAAGGAACAAACCAATGCCAATCAGGGCGTCCCGGCCGTAATGAAAATCAGGAACGATGATGCCACCATTTCCTTCACCGCCAATTACCGCATCAACTTCTTTCATTTTATTTACCACATTTACTTCGCCAACAGGAGATGGAAAATATTCTCCTCCATGCTGGTGGGTAATTTCTTTCAGCGATTTTGTTGAAGACATATTGCTCACTGTATTTCCTTTCCTGTTTTTCAAAACATAGTCAGCAACAGCAACCAAAGTATATTCCTCGCCAAACATACTTCCATCTTCACAAACGAAGCAAAGCCTGTCCACATCAGGATCTACAGCGATTCCTAAGGAAGCTTTCTGCTTAATAACTTCACTGCTTAACCCCATTAAATTCTTCGGAAGTGGCTCCGGATTGTGTTCAAATTTTCCGTTTACTTCTTCATTAATCACAATCACTTCTTTGACTCCCAAGGCTTTTAATAAGGCAGGGATATAAATTGCTCCTGAACTATTGATGGGGTCTAATACTATTTTAAACTTAGCTTTTTTAATTGCTTCAACATCTACTAAATCATAATTTACAACAGCATCAATGTGTTTTTGCAAATAAGAATTATCTGTTTTATAAGTGCCAATTTTATCAACAGAAACAAAATGAAATTTTTCATTTTCGGCAATAGAGAGAACTTTTTCTCCGGCCTGCAGGTTTAAAAATTCCCCGTCATTGTTTAATAATTTTAGGGCATTCCATTCTTTCGGATTGTGGCTGGCGGTTAAAATAATTCCTCCATCAGCACCTTCCTCTTTCACAGCAATTTCAACAGTTGGAGTCGTAGTAATTCCGAGATCAATTACGTCAAAGCCGCATCCAACAAGGGTATTAGCACAAAGATCGCTTACCATTTTTCCACTGATTCTTCCATCACGTCCAATAACAATTGTTTTGCTTTTTGAATTATTATTCAAAGAAGCTGCAAATGCTGCGGTAAATTTTACGATGTCTAAAGGAGTAAGGTTTTCGCCGGGCTTTCCACCTATAGTTCCCCTTATACCTGAAATACTTTTTATCAGTGCCACATGATTATTTTAAGGATGCAAATTTAATTGTTTTATCGTTTGGTTTTCTCTAAAATGAATTGGAATATAATTACAACAGTTCTTTTTCATGCGTTCATAAAAACCGAAATCCAATTTACATTTTTATTTTTGCAAAAATAATTTGTTGCAAATGACAGATCAGAAGCCGTGGTTTAAAGAATGGTTTAATTCACCCTATTATCATCAGTTGTATTTCAAAAGAGATAAGAAGGAGGCAGCAGATTTCATAAATAGATTGATCGGTCATTTGAAGCCAGCGCCGAATTCTTTCATGCTCGATATTGCCTCCGGGAGAGGACGACATTCGGTTCAACTTGCTTCAAAGGGATTCGATGTGACAGGAATTGATTTATCAGAAGACAGTATTAGAAAGGCAAAAAAAAAAGAAAATGATCATTTACATTTTTATGTCCATGATATGCGTCTGCCATTTTGGATTAATTATTTTGACTATGCTTTTAATTTTTTTACAAGCTTCGGATATTTCAGAACCCGAAGAGAGCATGATAATTCAATTCGAACGATCGCTGGATCTTTGAAACCAAATGGAACTTTTGTAATTGATTATTTAAACGTTCATTATGCAGAAGACCATTTAGTTCATCAATCTGAAATTGAAATGGGTGATGTCAATTTTTTTATCACCAAATGGTTTGATGAAACTCATTTTTACAAGAAAATAATTGTTGAAGATAAAAAATTAAAAGAGCCGTTAGAGTTTCAGGAAAAAGTGGCGAAATTTTCACTTGGCGATTTTACTGAGATGCTTTCGTATCATCAAATGCAGGTGCAACAAGTGTTTGGTGATTATTATTTCAACGATTATCATGTAAGAAAATCTCCACGAATGATCATCATTGCTAAAAAAATGATCCGTCAGGATGTAAAGTAATTTCTGATTTGAGGGTAGAAATGATCTGTGCTGATTTTATTTTGACGGTTGAAAAATCACACTTCCGCTTTTCTCGGTGTCTGATTCGATTCTTACTTCATATCTTTTCTTTCCGTCAGTAACTATCATCAATGCGGTGTTCGGTGGAATTGTTCCTAAATTATCAGCATACATGGTGATAATATTTTCAGTAGCACCTTTGTCAAGAGCAAGTGTTAAAGAAATTGGCTTGTCTGATAACTTTTGATGCGACAAAACAATTTTTCCATTGTAAAACACAGAGATTGAATCTCCGTCTATTTCTCCATTATCATAAAAATCCAAATGAAAAGTTGGTTGTTCAATGGTAATTGTTTTTACAATATCTTTTCTTCTGTTTTGAAAAGTCTTTGAAATCGGTGGAGTGCTTTTTATTTCTGCTTTTGAGATCTCGTGTTTTTCATCTTGCGGGACTGAACTTTTTATTGGTTCGGTTTTCTGCGTTTGAGGAGCAGGATGACTTTTAGCAATTGGAGGGTTTACTTTTTTGGGCGTAACAATTACTTTCTTAGGAGTTGGCTTTCTTACCGGTGCTTTTGCAATTGGATTGCTTTTATGTAGCATAAAACCTGTTGGTAAATTACTTACAATTCTCCTTGAAAGAAATGTAGTTCCGCTTCCGGCACAACCTGCAACCTGATCAGGAGCAGAAACCCAGGTGCCGCGCAACACTTCTGTATTGCCGGTATCTTTCGAATATTTCAATCTATGGATCTGAAAGCAATTGCTGATATTTGGAGGTGTATTAAATTTTATTCTTTCAACTTCTGTAACCACAATTTCATTAGTTTGCCGGTTCAATGAACCTGTCAAACGGCAAATCGTATAATATCTTTTTGGGCCTTCATTAAAGTAGGTATAAGAATATCCCGAAACCTGCGATCCTTCCGTTTTTAATTCTAAAACATATTCTGTGGTATTCCCTCCATAATTTAAATTTGACGGAATTGTTTCATTGAAAGAACCCTTCCATTGACCATTAAAATTGATTGTTTTTTTACGATTTGATTTATAATTTGAAGAACTCTTTTCAGAAGAATAATTTTGAGCATAAGAATTTTGTGCAAACAAACCGCAATAGATAAACAATAAAAAAAACAATGTAGAAATCCTTTTGATCATGCCCAACGATTTAATGTTTCAAAATTAATTGTTATTAAAAACATATCCCTTCAAAGGAATATCATCTTTGTCTAATACTTCGTTAAATTTGCCGTTCGAAAAATCAAACAAAAAATATTTTTAGCCTTAATGATGATTAATATTACATTTCCTGATGGCGCTGTAAGGCAGTATGAACAAGGATCTTCAGCGATGCAAATTGCGAAGTCCATTAGTGAAGGATTGGCGCGCAAAATTCTGGCAGCCGAAGTAAACGGTGAAGTTTGGGATCTCTCACGTCCTATAAATAACGATGGTTCCATAAAATTTTTAACATGGGAAGACGAAAAAGCAAAAGCAACTTTTTGGCACTCGTCAGCCCATTTAATGGCTGAGGCTGTTGAAGATACTTTTCCCGGTGTGAAATTTTGGGTAGGCCCTCCTGTAGAAAAAGGTTTTTATTACGACATGGATTTGGGGGAAAATGTGATTACAGAAAGTGATCTTCAGAAGCTTGAAAAAAAGATGAATGAGCTTTCAAAACAAAATAATTCATTCATCAGAAAAGAAATTTCCAAGGCCGATGCAATTCAATATTTTGAGGAAAAAGGCGATGAATATAAACTGGATTTGCTTTCCAATTTAGAAGATGGGAAAATCACTTTTTATACACAGGGAAATTTTACTGACCTCTGTCGTGGCCCACATATTCCTTCAACAGGATTGATTAAAGGAATCAAATTAACCAGCATCGCAGGAGCGTATTGGAAAGGTAATGAGAAAAATAAAATGCTCACACGCATTTACGGTGTTACATTTCCTAATCAAAAAGAATTGGATGAATATCTGATTTTTTTAGAAGAAGCAAAGAAACGCGATCACCGAAAGATCGGTAAAGAGTTAGAGTTATTTACTTTTTCAGAAAAGGTTGGTCAGGGTTTGCCTTTATGGTTGCCAAAAGGAACCATGCTTCGGCAAAGGCTCCAGGATTTTATGCAGAAAGCACAACTGGAATCCGGGTATCTTCCTGTAGTAACTCCGCACATTGGATCTAAGAATTTGTATGTTACCAGCGGCCATTATGAAAAATATGGGGCGGATAGTTTTCAACCGATCAAAACTCCCGTAGAAGGCGAGGAATTTTTCTTAAAACCAATGAATTGTCCGCATCATTGTGAAATATACAAAGCAATTCCGAGAAGCTATAAAGACCTGCCACTGCGGCTTGCGGAGTTCGGAACTGTTTATCGTTATGAACAATCCGGCGAATTGCACGGACTTACAAGAGTTCGGGGATTTACACAAGACGATGCGCATTTATTTGTGATGCCCGAGCAGGTAAAAGAAGAATTCAAAAAAGTAATTGACCTTGTATTGCATGTTTTCGCTTCGCTTGGATTTAAAGATTATACTGCACAAATTTCTTTGAGAGATCAGCAAGACAGAACAAAATATATTGGCAGTGATGAAAACTGGGATCTTGCGGAAAAAGCGATTATTGAAGCTGCAGCAGAAAAAGAATTGAAAACTGTCATTGAATACGGCGAAGCAGCTTTTTATGGGCCAAAATTAGACTTTATGGTTCGTGATGCCATAGGAAGAAAGTGGCAGTTGGGAACCATCCAGGTAGATTATAATTTGCCTGAAAGATTTGATCTGACTTACATTGGTGAAGATAATGCGAAGCACCGTCCGGTGATGATCCATCGTGCGCCATTTGGAAGCCTGGAAAGATTTATTGCAGTTCTGACAGAACATTGCGCGGGGAAATTTCCTATGTGGCTAGTGCCCGTTCAGGTGAAAATATTACCTATCAGTGATAAATTTCTTCCTTATGCAGAAAATATTTTAAGTCAATTGAAAAATAATGATATTCGTGCTGAAATTGATGACAGAAGTGAGAAAATTGGCAAAAAAATTCGTGATACAGAGTTGGCAAAAATCCCAATAATGCTTATTATTGGGGAGAAAGAAGTGAACGAAGAAAAAGTTTCTGTACGCAGGCAGGGAAAAGGTGACGAAGGAACAAAAACTTTAAGTGAAGTGATTGAAAATATTATCGAAGAAGTAAAAAATAAGACTCAGATTTAATTATTAAATTAGATTTAATTATTAAATTATTTTAGAAAAGATCAATAGTTTAATTCTATGGGTTGCAGGCACAGGTATAGCGTCAGTTGGATTAATATTTAAAATGTTGAAATTATTCATAACCAAATAAAAAATTTATAACCTAAAATCAATTAATGGCATTTCCACCAAGACCGCCGAGAGGCGCATTTAATCCACGTTTTAAAAAAGAACAACAACAGGAACACCGTACCAATCACATGATCAAAGTACCTCAGGTACGATTGGTTGGTGAAAACATTGAAGTAGGAATTTATTCCACCGCAGAAGCACAAAGAATCGCCAACGAACAGGGACTTGACCTGGTAGAAATTTCTCCGCAGGCGGATCCGCCGGTTTGTAAAGTGATTGACTACAACAAGTTTCTTTATGAAAAGAAGAAGCGTGAAAAAGATATGAAGGCAAAAAGCAAGGTTTCTGAAGTAAAAGAGATTCGCTTTACGCCAAATACAGATGATCATGATTTTGATTTTAAATCAAAACATGCGGAAAACTTTTTGAAGGATGGCAATAAGGTAAAAGCGTATGTTCAGTTCAAAGGCCGCGCTATTATGTTTAAAGAAAGAGGCGAACTGCTATTATTGAAATTTGCGGAAAGGCTGGTAGATGTGGGCACTTTGGAAAGTATGCCTAAACTGGAAGGCAAAAGAATGTTTGCAATCTTTGCTCCAAAAAGCCAGAAGAAAAAATAAAGTTTAAAATATTCAATATTTAAAAGCATCGTGATCCGATGCTTTTTTTTTACCAAATTCCGGAACATTAATCTTCAAAGCCGCCTGATTTAAAGTTGCAGATCTGTTTAAAGAAATAAAAAATTGAAATATTGTAAGTTTTTTTACCCAAATTATACGTATTATTACGATTCTATAAATTTGGTATTTATTCTGTATGATATAACCTAAATAAAGTGGACTTTTGCTTTGTTATCAAAATTTAAAAAATTCATTTAGATACTATGAAAGAAGAAACCGGGGATGTGATCAATGTGATGATTGTTGACGATCATGTGCTTTACAGAGCAGGTGTAAAGACGGCACTCTCCTCTAAAAAAGATATTAAAATTATTGCTGAAGCTGACAATGGTACTCATCTTCTTAACATGCTTAAAGGAATTCAACCTGATGTGATTTTACTTGATATTCAAATGCCTGTTATGGATGGGATCACTGCTTTGCCGGAAGTAAAAAAACTATATCCTGGCATAAAAATTATCATGCTTACTTTACTTGACGACCAAAGTGTAATTACGAAATTGATGGAACTTGGCGCAAACAGTTACCTCGTAAAAACATCAGACGCGGAAATAATTTATGAAGCCATAAAAACCTGTCATCAACAGGAATTTTATTTTAATTCATTAACGAATAAAGCACTTTTAAATAATCTGCGTCAAAAAAATATTGTTTCACCTTTTAAGACCGCAAATGATGAGGCAGTTCTTACTGAAAAGGAAATTACAATTTTGAGATTGATGTGTGAAGAGAAAAGTACAAGAGAAATTGCAGAAGCTGTTGAACTTAGTCCACGAACTATTGAAGCGATTCGGGATAAACTGAAAGTAAAAACCGGAACTAAAAGTACTGCCGGCCTGATCATGTTTGCAGTTAAAAATAATCTGCTCGACCAGGAAAATTAAGAGTGATTACTCAATTCATACTTCTATTTTTGCTCATTCATTTTTAAAATATGAATGAGCATTTTTTTATTTTCAATAAGGAGTATTTTCTTTCCGATCAACCGGTTGTATCTAGTGGCAATCGCGGCTTTCGATTTGGTGATGGATTGTTTGAAACAATGCGAATGTATAAAGGAAGAATTCTGAATGTAGATTTTCATTTTCAACGGTTATTTCATGGAATAAAGGCTTTGCAGTTTGATATTTCTGATACTTTTTCACAAGAATATTTTGTGAAAACAGTCAATGAACTTTTATTAAAGAATTCCATTTTTCAAAATGCACGAATCCGCCTGATGATTTTTCGTGGTGATGGAAACGTTTATAATGTCGAAAATAATTCCCTCAATTTTATTATTGAAACTTTTGCTCTCAATGATAAAATAGAATTAAATGAAAACGGATTGATTGTAGGTGTTTTTCCGGATGCAAAAAAAAGTTGTGATCCGTTTTCCAATTTAAAATCGAATAATGCATTGCCATCAGTAATGGCGCGATTATTTGCAAAAAAAAACAATCTTGACGATGCCATTATTTTGAATTGTTTTGACAGAATTTGCGAATCTTCTATTGCGAATGTTTTTATTATAAAAGATAAAAGTATTTTTACGCCGCCCTTGTCAGAGGGTTGTATTGCCGGCACTTTACGCCGATGGATGCTGGAAAAATATTCTTCTGAAGAGTTTGGGATTTCACAGAAAATTCTTTCGGTTAATGATCTACTTGATGCTGATGAATTGTTTTTAACCAATTCAATTCAACCAATCAGCTGGGTAAAAAAGTTTGGAAAGAAAAGTTATGGGAACAGTATTACAAAAGAAATATTTAAAGAGATTATGCAGAGAATTTAATTGGAAAAGTTTCCTCATCAACAAAAAGTTCACTTTCCGGAAGCAAACCCTGCTTGGCATTCTGCCTGGTTTCATCATAAATCCTCATAAATTTTTGAATGGCATTTCTTCCATCTTTTCCAAGGTTAATAGAAAATCTGTTTACATAGAGATCAATATGTTTTTTCATTACTTCCGGTTCCATTTCCTGGGAATGTTCTTTCACATAATCGGTAATTAAAGGATAATTTTCAAAAGCGTATTCCATGCTGTCTTTGATCAAAGCATCCACTTTCATTAAAATATTTTCATCAAGATTTCTTCTTCCAATAATGCCACCAAGAGGAATTGGTAAAGCAGTTTTTTCTTCCCAAAAATTTCCAAGATCCACAATTTTATAAAGACCTCTTTCCATGTAAGTAAACCGGTTTTCATGAATGATCACTCCGAGAACTTTTTGAGATTCAAGGACTGATTTTTCTATTTCATCGTAACGTTTAAAAACTTTATTTTTTGCATTTGGAAACGCAAGAGAAAATAAAAGATGGGCAGTGGTATTTTCTCCTGGAATTACGATTGTATATTTTTCAACATCATCAAAATCAACATGCTTTTGAGAAATTAAAAGTGGCCCAACGCCTTTGCCCAGGGCACTCCCGCTGTTCATTACTTTATAATTTCCGGCAACTAGAGGCAAAACGCCATAACTGATTTTTGTAAAATCAAGCACTTGATTTTTTGCAAGTTCATTCAATGTTTCTACATCCTCAAGCCGGGCTTCAAAATGAAAATCACCTGTATCAATTTTTTTGTTGACAAGCGCGTCAAAAATAAAAGTATCGTTCGGGCAGGGCGAAAATCCTAATGTAAAATTCATAATCGCATTTATAACTTTTCAATGATTTTTAATAATTGTTTGTTGAGATTTCCAATTGTTTTTTTCAATTCCCATTTTGATTTATCTCTTTCCCCGACATTGTTGGAAATGCCTCGAAGTTGCAGGAAATTTATTTTCTGTTGCAGGCAAACGTAATGAAACGCTGCACCTTCCATACTTTCAATGTCGGCGAGAAATTTTTGATGAATCATTTTATTTTGAAACTCGTTATCTCCGATTTTATTTACTGTAACTGCTTTTGCTATTGGTAAATTGATTTGGTCGAAAATAGAATTATTATTCACAAGCCAACGATCTGAATATGGAAAATCGTTTTCACCAATAAACCCTTTTTCAAAAAGTGAATATAAATTTCCATTTTCTTCAATTCCCAAATCAGCAAAAGCGTCTTCTTTCACCAAAACAACTTCTGATAATTTAAACCGGTCATTAAATGTCCCTGCAACTCCAGCCTGAATTATCAGATCATATTTTTTCGCTAACAACCTTTTAGTAAGATGAAAAACAGTTGAAGGAATCCCGACTCCTGTAACCAATATATCCGCATCAATATTTTGTTTTAAAGAAGGTTCTATTTCAAATTTTGTTGCAGAAACGATTAATGAATTCATCGCGCAAATTTCGTAATTACAATCTAATTATGAATTCCGCAGGTTACCTTTGCGAAAAATTTCTTATTCAATGTTGTTTTTAACGCGTATAGAACATTTTAATGCTGCTCATAAATTATATAACCCTAATTGGAGTAAAGAAAAGAATGAATCTGTCTTTGGAAAATGTGCTAATGAAAACTGGCATGGCCACAATTATGAATTGCATGTAACAATTAAAGGCGAGGTGGCTGCTGACACTGGTTTTGTGGTCAATGTAAAGGTCTTAAGTTCGTTGATCAAAGATTACGTTTTGGAAAAGCTGGATCATAAAAATTTGAATGTGGATGTGGATTTTCTGAAGGGGAAAATGTGTTCTACAGAAAACCTCGCAATAGAAATATGGAAACAATTATCTCCTCATCTTCCGGAAAGTGTTCAGATGCATTGCGTGAAATTATATGAAACTCCTCGCATCTTTGTTGAGTATTTCGGTGATTGACGGATGTTATCGAATCTTTAAGGAGTCCTGGCAAACTACTGATTTAATTATATTTATATGATGAATAAAAAAGTATCTATTTATAGAAAAGAGCATTTTAACGCAGCACACCGGTTGCATAACCCTGGCTGGGATGAACAAAAAAATGAGAATGTTTTTGGTAAATGCAATAACCCGAATTTTCACGGACACAATTACGTGCTGGATGTAAAGGTTACCGGCGAACCCGCTGCTGATACAGGGTTTGTTATTAACCTTAAATTTTTAAGTGACCTGATCAAAGAAACGGTTCTTGAAAAACTAGACCATAAAAATCTCAATTTGGATGTTGAAGAATTTTCTGATTTGAATCCAACAGTCGAAAATATTGCGATTGTCATTTATAATATTCTGCGAAGCAGGATTGACGAAAAGCTCGATCTGCAGATTCGTTTGTATGAAACGGACAGGAATTTTGCGGAATATCCCGCATCATGATTTTTATTTTTTAATTCAAAACAATTTGATTTTATGGCTTATAGGAAAATAGAAGAATATGATAAAGATGTTACTGAAAGTTTAATGAAAAACTATCGGGAGACGATCAGATTAATTGGAGAAGATCCTGACAGGGAAGGTCTGTTAAAAACTCCGGAGCGTGTCGCAAAGGCAATGCAGTACTGCACGCAGGGATATTCCATGGATGCAAAAGAAATTTTAAATTCGGCGAAATTTCATGAAGATATCAGTGAGATGATCGTCGTAAAAAACATTGAGCTGTACAGTATGTGTGAACATCATATGGTGCCGTTTTTTGGTAAAGCTCATATCGCCTACATTCCAAATGGATGGATAACAGGATTGAGTAAACTCGCCCGAGTGGTGGATGTTTTTTCCAGAAGATTGCAGGTACAGGAACGCCTGACTACTCAAATATTGGATGCGATAAAAGAAACTTTGAATCCTCTCGGAGTGGCTGTTGTTATAGAAGCGGAGCATCTTTGCATGATGATGCGTGGTGTACAAAAACAAAATTCTGTTACTACCACTTCCGCTTTTTTTGGTGAGTTTGAAAAACAAACTACCAGACATGAATTTATCAGCTTGATCAGCGCAGATTTAATAAAAAGAAAATAAAGAAAAAAAATTATGTCACACGCATTTATTTTTCCGGGACAGGGATCACAGTTTATGGGAATGGGCAAAAAATTATTTGATGAAAATGAGCAGGCAAAATTGCTTTTTCAGGAAGCAAATGAAGTGCTTGGTTTTCCAATTTCTGACGTGATGTTTTATGGAACAGCCGATGAATTAAAACAAACAAATGTAACACAACCAGCAGTATTTTTACATTCTGTAATTGCTTTTAAAATTTTAGCGGAAACCACACCAGATATGGTTGCAGGCCATTCACTCGGTGAATTTTCTGCGTTGGTCGCAAATGGTTGTTTATCTTTTACGGATGCTTTAAAATTGGTTTCGGTAAGAGCGAAAGCGATGCAAAAAGCTTGTGAAATAAATCCTTCAACAATGGCTGCAATTCTTGGCCTTGATGATCAAAAAGTGGAAGAGGTTTGTGCTTCAATTACAAATGAAATTGTTGTTCCCGCAAATTATAATTGTCCTGGCCAAATTGTTATTTCCGGTTCTGATAAAGGAATCGAGGAAGCTTGTACTTTATTAAAAGCAGCTGGAGCAAAACGAGCTTTGATACTTCCGGTTGGTGGTGCTTTCCATTCACCTTTAATGCAGCCTGCAAAAGATGAATTATCAGGAGCAATCGAATCCACAAAGTTCAATACTCCTTTTTGCCCTGTTTATCAAAATGTGGTTGCCAACGCGGTTATAGATCCTTTGGAGATAAAATCAAATCTGATAGCTCAATTAACAGGGCCGGTAAAATGGACTCAAACGATCGAACAAATGATTTCAGATGGTGCAACAGGATTTACAGAATGTGGTCCGGGAAAGGTTTTGCAGGGGTTGGTTTCAAAAATAAACCGTTATGTGCAGGTGAATGGAATTGGTTAATTATTAAATCGCTGATGTAATTCTATACTTCTGTAATTCTTTTATCTTCACTCATAAAACAGAATTATCATGAAGCTTATTCTTTTCATTTTACTGATGTCAATGAATTCTCCAATTTTTTCTCAAATAAAATATCCTGAAACAAAAAAAGTTGAACAGGAAGATAACTATTTTGGAACCCTCGTTAAAGATCCTTACCGGTGGCTAGAAGATGACAACAGTGCAGAAACAAAAATATGGGTAAAAGAAGAAAATAAAGTAACTGAAGATTATTTATCGAGAATTCCTTTTCGTGATAAAGTAAAGGAGCGGTTGAAAGAAATGTGGAATTATACTAAATATGGTTCTCCGTTTAAAGAAGGGCATTATTATTATTTTTATAAAAATGATGGATTGCAAAACCAATCTGTATTGTACCGCCAGAAGGGGTTACAGGCAGATCCGGAAGTTTTTATTGACCCAAATAAAATGAGTAAGGATGGTACTGCTGCTATCGGGACTCCAACTTTTAGCAGGAGTTTTAAATATGCAGTTTACCTGGAAGCACAATCCGGAAGTGATTGGGAAACTGCTCATGTCATGAATGTCGCTGATAAAAGTTTATTAAAGGATGAACTGCATTTTATAAAATTCAGCAGCATTTCATGGAAAGATGATGACGGATTTTATTATAGCCGTTATCCCAAAGCTGACGAGAAGGAAAAGATGACGGATCAAAACAGACATCATGAAGTTTACTATCATAAAATTGGAAGGCCGCAAAGTGAAGATGCACTTGTTTATGAAGACAAGGAACATCCTTTAAGAATAATAGGAGCGTGGCTTACTGAAGATCAAAGGTTTTTAACCTTATCTATAAGTGAAGGTACAAGCGGTTCTGAGTTATGGGTGAAAGATCTGAAAAATAACTCCCCTGAAAATGATTTTGTTTTATTGATAAAAGGCTTTGATACTGAATCAGAGGTTGTAGATAATAATGGGGAAAAATTATTGGTTCGCACAAACGCGGATGCACCAAATTATAAAGTTGTTTTGGTCGATCCGAAAAGGCCCTCAAAACAAAATTGGGAAACGATTATCCCCGAAAGAAAGGAATTGCTTGAATCTGTAGGAACTGCAGGTGGAAAATTATTTCTTTCCTATTTGCAGGATGCTTCCAGCAGGGTTTATCAAACTGATTATAAAGGACATAATGCCCGAGAAATACAATTGCCCGGAATCGGTACTGCCAGTGGTTTTCGTGGTCATAAAAGTGATCACGAAATTTTCTATTCTTATTCCTCGTTCGATTATCCTTCTTCAACATTTCGCTATGACATTGCAACGGCGAGATCAGCGCTTTTCCGTAAAAGCGAAGTGAAAATAAATGCCGATAATTACCAGACATTGCAGTCTTTTTGTGTAAGTAAAGATGGCACAAAAGTGCCGATGTTTATTACCTATAAAAAAGGGGTCAAACTCGATGGCAATAACCCGGTTTTAATGTATGGCTATGGTGGATTTAATATTGCAATGACACCTGCATTTTCTATATCAAATGCATTTTTCCTTGAACAAGGTGGCGTATATGTAGAAGTAAATCTGCGCGGCGGGAGCGAATATGGCGAAGCATGGCACAAAGGAGGAATGTTGGAGAATAAGCAAAATGTTTTTGATGATTTCATTGCCGCTGCTCAATTTTTGATTGATAAAAAATATACAAATCCTGGTAAATTGGCTATTCGTGGAGGAAGCAACGGAGGCCTATTAATAGGAGCTGTAATGACGCAACGTCCTGATCTTTTTAAAGTCGCTATTCCGCAAGTTGGTGTGATGGACATGTTGCGCTATCATCAATTTACGATTGGTTGGGCATGGGCAACAGAATATGGAAGAAGCGATAAGGAAGAAGATTTTAAAAATTTAATTACCTATTCTCCGTTGCAAAATTTGAAACCAGGGATAAAATATCCGGCTACTTTGGTAACTACCGCTGATCATGACGATAGAGTTGTTCCGGCACACAGTTTTAAATTTGCTGCCACTTTGCAGTCGGATAATGATGGTACGAATCCAACACTGATAAGAATTGAAACGAAAGCCGGCCACGGAGCGGGGAAGCCAACAGGTAAGCAGATTGAGGAAGCTGCTGACATTTGGAGTTTTGTGATGTATAATCTGGGAATGGATTATAATGATTAGAAAAACAGGTTTCTGAAATAAAAAAACCGCTTCAACATTTGAAGCGGTTTTTTTATACAAGTAAATTTAAATTAACGGTGGAATTTCCTCTGGAATTTCATGAATATCATCGCGCTCATCGTGAGGATATTTTTCGGGATTTCGAAGTCTGCTATGATGACGACTGTATCCAAAATAAATAATAAATCCGATCAACAACCATCCGAAAAGTCTTACCCAGTTGGTCCAGCCCAGTCCAAAGATCATGGCAGCACAAACTAAAATACCACAAACTGAAATTACTTTTACTGCCGGAACTTTAAATCCTCTTGGAATTTCCGGATGTTTTACGCGCATGATCCAAACACCTGCACAAACCAATATAAATGCAAACAAGGTTCCAATGCTCGTCATATCACCAACGATATCTCCCGGAATGAATGATGAAAATGCGCCCACTAACAAAAGGAAAATTAAATTTGATTTGTAAGGAGTCTTGAATTTTGGATGTATTTCAGAGAATACTTTTGGCACCAATCCATCTTTACTCATGGAATAAAATACCCTTGATTGTCCCATTAACATTACCAGGATAACGGATGAAAATCCTAATAGGATTGCGATAGTTACTAAATCGCTTAGCCATTGAAATGTTGGAACCCAAACGCCGCCAACCATTGAGCCGCTCATGTGTTCAATTGCATAAACTACAGAAGCTTCACTTCCTTTAGTTCTGAATTCATCCACAGAAGCAATTCCGGTAAGAACGTAAGAGAATAAAATGTAAAGAATGGTACAAATAATCAGCGATCCCAAAATACCAATTGGCATATCTCTTTTTGGATTTTTTGTTTCCTGTGCAGCGGTAGAAACTGCATCAAATCCAATGAAGGCAAAGAATACAACACCCGCCGCCCCAAGAATTCCTAGTACCCCTCCATAGTGATATGATATTCCCATGTGGTCTGTATAAATAGTAGCCGGTGGAATAAATGGTGTATGATTTTCAGGTCTGATATATTGCCATCCAACGACAATTACAACAACAACGATTGCCACTTTTAAAATAACAATGATCGCATTTACCAGTGCGGATTCCTGCATTCCCCTAATCAATAAAAGCGTTAGAACAATTACAATTCCCAATGCAGGAAGATTCATAATTCCATAATGCAAGCCATCGGCCGTATGTTGAAAGGGCGAATGGCACCATTCATACGGGACACTCGTTCCAAAAATTTCTAAGAATTTATTAAAATATTCTGCCCATGCAATTGCTACTGTTGCCGCACCAACTCCATATTCGAGAATAAGATCCCAGCCAATGATCCATGCAATAAATTCTCCCATTGTTGCATAAGAGTAAGTATAGGCACTTCCTGCGATCGGAATCATTGAAGCAAATTCTGCATAGCATAGTCCGGCAAAAGCACAACCTAAAGAAGCAATTACAAAACCATAAGTTACAGATGGACCGGCATGCTGAGCGGCAGCGGCGGCAGTTCTTACAAATAATCCTGCACCTATGATGGCTCCAATACCAAGTGCTATAAGATTGCCGGCGCCCAACGTTCTTTTTAATGTGTTTTGCGATTCACCTGCCTCATGCATCAGATGGCTGACAGGCTTCATAATAAATAAACTACTCATCGTATTTCTGCGAAGTTTTTGATTTAAAAGAGTGAAAAATAAAGAAATAATTTTTAATTGCTTTCAACAATTGTTTCAGATTAGTTTTAAATATGCGGAAAAGTAAGGAATAAATTAAAAAAGCGGTAAAAAGATTTATTAACGATTGTAAAAAGTGAAAAATCAAATCATGATTCTGCATTCATAATTCCCCATTTCTTCTGCAAATTTTCAATTTCATTTTTCGGTAAACGAGATTTTTTATAATGCCCTTTTTCATTTTTTTGCCGAAAGGCTTCGTACAATGTGACGGCACAGGCAACAGAAATATTGAGCGACTTAATTATTCCAACCTGTGGAATAATAAAATCTCCATCCGCATATTTTCTGATCTCATCACTGACACCAAAAGTTTCATTTCCAAAAACAAGCGCTACAGATTCGGTGAAATTCATTTTGTAGACATCATTTGAATTTTCTCCAAGATGAGAAGTATACACTCTATCATATTTTTTTCTGATCTCTTTAAAACATTCTTCAATGTTAGTGAATTGATGAATCGATAGCCATTGCGCAGCCGTTGATGAACTTTTACTACTCCATTTTTTATGAGGAGGTATGCGATTATTTAAAATGTAAACGTCCTGGATTCCAACAGCATCACAGGTTCGCATTACTGCAGAAATATTATGGGGATCAAAAACATTTTCTAAAATAATTGTTAGATCAGCTTGACGGTGATTAAGAACTGAAGTAAGACGGTCGTAACGTTGTGGAGTCATAAGTAAAAGAGTATAACAAAAATGGTTGCGAAATTACTAATCAATAAATAGATTAGTTACCCTTTCACTAATTCAACTTCTGTTATCGGGCTGAACAAAAATAATTTATTGGTTGATTGATCTTTGCATAAAAATCTTGTGCGGATCTTTTTTTCTTTTTTATAAATATGCCCGTTCTTAAAACGAAACAAACTTTCATCAGGCAATTCTTCCAATAAATAGACGCCCGGTTTATGCGGATCGTACCGTTTCAAAACTCTTGTCAATGGCGCTTCTGCGCAGGAACTTGCCGCAGGATTTCTTAAAGTTTTTAATAATTCATTTTCGATATCAGCAGGAAATATTTTTTTTGAAATAAATCTTGCAAGAATATTTGAAAATTCATTTTTCCATTGTGCACCATGTGCCTGGATTCTGTTTCCGTATTTTTCATAAGCCACCAAATGTCCAAGCTCGTGCAACAAAGTGATCAGGAAAGAGTACTTATTCAGATTTCCATTCACGCTGATGCGATGATTTTTATTCAAATGTTTATTGCGGTAATCGCCCAGCTTTGTTAGTCGTTCACGTGTTACAGTAAGATGCACTTTATATTGATGAAGATAAAAAGCTACATCATCAAATGTACCTTGCGGCAAAAAATTTTCTAATTGATTTAATGGAGATTCTTTTTTAAGCATCAGGTTTCTTTCGCGCTAATTTCATTAATTGAACTACTTCTATTGAGGTGTAAATAAGGTAAATTCCCATTGCAGTAAATAAAGATGGCTTGTTAACTTCGCCTCCCATAATTAAAACGTAAATTAAAATAGCCGCAACGATCACAAAAAGTTTGAGTAAAAGAGATGAATAAACTCCACGTACAAAGGCATTGATATTGGTAGAACGAACTCCTTTTGTCTGAATAGCAAAACCGAATGAACTCAATAAAAATAGAATTGCATTAGCAGCCAGTAAAAAACTGACGTTAAATCCTGCTATACGCAAGGCTTTAATAAATATAAAAATGAGGATATTGATCAGGATAAAAAATCCGATTACAGGAACAAATTTTTTAAATAGAGGCTGATTCATTTTTTTGAAGTGTCTTTTACAATTTTGATAATAAGGCCGATGATGATTAACAAAGGCATTAGCCAAACAAGCAAAGGAAAAGAAAAATTCAACCATTCGTCTAATTTTGAACCAATAAATATTCCTGCAGCGATACTCACTAAAAATTGAGCGCCCATCCCTGCATATTGCATTAATTCACGGTTGGTTTCTTTTCGTGTTTTCAAATTTGTAATCTTTAATTCTAATCTTGTTAAAAATAATACACGCATTGTATATATTAGCATATTAGATTAAAATAACCGTATTTTTAAAATAATTTTGCAAAAAAGAAGTTCTGTTTTTTAAAAGAACTTTTTTTGTAATCATACTTCTATAAAAATTGAAAATATTCATGAGTAGCCGGGTCATCAAATTGGTAACTGTTTTATTGTGCTGCCTTTTTTTGTTGCCGGATGTTCATGCACAGTTAGGAAAGATTACTTTCGATTTGCAAAAAGATAAGCCGCAAAAATTTAAAGAAAAACAATTGCGCTCCGAAAAAACCGGCGAAAAAAAATTTACCGTTCCAAGAAGATTTATTCAAAACACCACAAGTCATTACAATTATTTTTTTAATGCCAACAACAAGATCAATTCTATAATTGAAATGGCGCGAATGGCGGCAAAAGAGGATTATTCAAAACTCCTGCCTTATTATAGTTATTCTTTGGACAATACAGCAGCACAGAAAGATCAATTGGACTCAGTGATCTATAAGGCGACGGCCGGAATTTTACTCCATGACCTGCGCAGTAATTGGGTTGATAATTTTTATTTGCTGATCGGGAAAGCATATTACCTGCGCCAGGATTTTGATTCTGCTTCTATGACTTTTCAGTTCATCAATTTTAATCTTGGAAATAAAAATGATGAACCAACAGTCGTAGGCACAAATGAAAATCGTGTGAACAATGCGCTGACTGTTTCTACAAAAGAGAACCCAAGCATTGTTGATAAGGTTTTATCGCGGCCACCAAGCAGAAACGATGCATTGGTCTGGCAGATCCGTTCTTTGACGGATTTGGGAAATTATGGCGAAGCTGCGGGATTGATCAATATTTTAAGAAATGATCCGTTGTTTCCACATCGTTTGGACCCCTATTTTCAGGAAGTTCAGGGCTACTGGTTTTTCCAACAAAAGATATATGACAGCGCAATTGGCTATATAGAAAAGGCGCTTCCTAATTCGCTTGATATTGCAGACAAAGCAAGAAGAGAATATTTGCTTGCACAACTTTACGAAATGAATGATAACCTGGATACAGCATCAGATTATTATGATAAAGCGATCAGAAATACGACCGATCCCTTGATGGATATTTATGCAAATCTCAACAAAGCAAAAATGTTGAAAAGCAAAGATCCAAAAGAGATCGACAACAGCATTTCTACATTATTGAGAATGGCTCACAAAGATAAATTTGAACCTTATCGCGATATTATTTTTTATTCGGCCGGAGAGTTGGCGATGGCAAAACCAGATACTGCTTCGGCTCTTAATTTTTACAAAGCAAGCACTGTTTTTAATCAGGATAATTTGTCTTTAAAAAACCAGGCTTTTCTCAATCTTGCCGAATTGAATTATAGTTTAAAAAATTATCATCAGTCATTTAATTTTTATGACAGTCTTCAAACCGGTGACACCGCTTTAAAAAATCTCGCAGAAATTGAATCACGAAAAAAAGCATTAGCAGAAATTGTTACCCGTTTAAATATTATTCAAAGAGAAGACAGTCTCCAGGCAATCGCTTCTTTATCTCCCGATCAACGGGATGATTTTTTAAAGAAATTATCTAAAAAGCTGCGTAAAGAAAGAGGGTTAAAAGATGAGGAAGCGTACAATGGAACGAGCTTTGATTACCTGAATAATCAAAATCAGTCTGGTGATATTTTTTCAGGACGTAATAAGGGCGACTGGTATTTTTATAACAATAGTTTGAAATCCGCTGGTTATAATGAGTTCAAAAGGGTGTGGGGAAAAAGGCCAAATGTCGATAACTGGCGCAGAATTTCTGCAGCAGCTCAAACATCCATTTCAGGAAACAATCCGGATCAGGCGAATATCAATTATGGTGATCCGATGGCAGCGCAGAAGCAGGCTGAAAATATCGAAATTCCTTCAACTCCTTATCAACAGGATATTTCAGTAGAAGGTTTGGTCGCAAATGTTCCGCTTACAAAATCTGCCTTAGACACTTCCAATTCAAAAGTGGCGCGTTCTTTATTCCAGCTTGGTAAAAATTATCAGAATCTTTTAGAAGATTATTCGGCAGCGATTGCATCTTATCAGGAATCATTAAAACGTTTTCCTGATAGTTTATATGGCGGTGAATTGTACATGAATCTTTCCTTCTGCTATCAAAAAATGGGTAATCAGCAATTGGGTGATTATTACAAAACCCTTTTAGTGAAACATTTTGGCAACAGCAATTATGCCCAGTATCTTTTGCACCCTGAAATTTTCAATCCGATTGAAAAAGATACAGCAGCTTCGAATCGTTACGATAGAATATATAACCTGTTTATCGAAGGAAATTTTGATGAAGCGATCAGAGAAAAAAATGCTGCGGACAGTCTTTATGGCAAAAGTTATTGGAATCCGCAATTGTTGTACATCCAATCTGTTTATTACATTCAAAAGCGCGAAGACAGCTCAGCAATGAATGTTTTGAACCAGATCGTCTCTGAATATCCGACATCACCGGTGAGAGAAAAAGCGGCGACGATGATAGAGGTTTTGTCAAGAAGAGATAGCATTGAAAAGTATCTTACCAACCTGGATGTGGTCAGGGCGAAACCGGATTCCCAGATCGTTGTTTTTGATCAATCTAAAGTAGTGAATAATATAAAAGCTCCTCAAAATAATGAAAAGCCGGTTCTGAAAAATGAAGAGATCAAACCGGGAAAAGTGGAGATTAGTCCGGAGAAAAAACAACCTGCGCCTATAAAAAATGCAGGGTTTACTTTTGACGCTTTGGAACCACAAAATGTGCTGATGGTACTTAGAAAAGTTGATCCTGTTTATAGCAGTGAAGCGCGAAATGCTTTCAATCGTTTTAACAGCCAAAGTATTGCAACAAACAAAATTGCTGTTGTAAAAGATACTTTGGATGATGAACACACGTTGCTGGTT
>Ga0157371_10001279_pt1 | contig 26535 bp, 28 predicted proteins | sample C45metaG_FD_113462 | JGI IMG/M metagenome (GOLD analysis project Ga0157371, IMG submission 113462) | Corn rhizosphere microbial communities from Kellogg Biological Station, Michigan, USA - C4-5 metaG | ecosystem: Host-associated > Plants > Roots > Rhizosphere > Soil | place: USA: Michigan... | reverse complement strand
TCGCAAAAGAACTTTTGCGGCAACGATTGCATGACCCACATCCTGTGGGCCTCAACGCCTTTGTGACCAACATCGTGTTGGCCAGAGGAGACTGAAGCCATGCCCGCGGAAAGTGTCCGTCTGAAGCGGAAATCAATACATTGGAAAAGGGACCATCTCTCAGTCACTATTTGACTTTAGGGACAGCCCCATAAAAAAGTCATCCTACAAGGAAATGTAGGATGACTTTTTTTATGACGGCATTGGCGTATCCGTTGGTGCTGCATAGCCTTCTTTAAATGCTTCATCAATAGCATTGCGAACTTCTTCAAGGGACTTGCCTTGTTGTGTCATGTTGATTGCCATAACAGCAGTTTCTAAACAAGCTGCGCAGCGAGTTCCGTGGTCATCCCAAACAACTTCACCATTCTCTTTAATCTCATGAACGAAGCAGTTAAAGTTACTCATATGCCCAGCACTATCTCCGCAACCACAATAACAAGGCATCCATTTCAGCACATCTTGTGCTTTTGCAGATACTTGGTAGACAAGTTTCATATCCTCGGATTGATTGTCTAAAAATGCTGGCAATACATCTGCTGATACTGTTGTCTCTTGTATGTCCCCATTTTCTATGTGTTCAGTATGTCCTTCATGATTTTCTTTTGTAGCTTCTTTTCCACATGCAGAAAGTACAAGTAAAGCACTTACCAATATAAATATTAATTTTTTCATTTTTATACTTCCTCTTCGAATTAGATCATTTTCTCTGGTCGTACGATTTCATCGAACTTTTCAGCAGTTAGTAAATCGAGTGAGACAGCTGCTTCCTTCAATGTTGTTCCATTTTTATGTGCATGTTTTGCAATCTTCGCTGCATTTTCATATCCAATATATGGATTTAATGCAGTTACGAGCATTAGCGAGTTGTTCACATGATGTTTAATTGTTTCTAGATTTGGTTCAATTCCAATAGCACAGTTATTATTAAAGCTGATAATCGAATCACTTAGTAAACCAACAGACTGAAGGAAATTATGAATGATTACTGGTTTAAATACATTCAATTGATAATTCCCTTGGCTTGCTGCAAAACTAATCGTTGTATCATTCCCCATCACTTGAGCTACGACCATTGTCATTGCCTCACTTTGTGTTGGGTTCACTTTACCTGGCATGATAGAACTTCCTGGTTCGTTTTCTGGAATCGAGATTTCTCCTATACCTGAACGTGGACCACTTGCAAGTAAACGAACATCATTTGCGATCTTCATTAGATCTGCGGCAAGTGCCTTTACTGCTCCATGCACGTACACGACGTCGTCATAGCTTGTTAAGGAATGGAACTTGTTTTTAGCTGAAGTAAATTCAATCCCTAATGCATTAGAAATCTCAGCTGCAACTAAATCACCAAATCCTTTTGGCGCATTCAGGCCTGTTCCAACTGCCGTCCCACCAATTGCAAGTTCCTTCATGTCTTGCACACTTTGCGAAATCATCTTTGCCGATTTTTCAAGCATTCTATGCCATCCGCTAAACTCTTGTCCAAGTGAAAGAGGTGTTGCATCTTGCAAATGCGTACGACCGATTTTCACGATATCCATGAATTGTTCCGATTTACTTCCAAGCGTTCCCTTTAGCACATCGATTGCTGGTAATAGTTGCTTTTCTACTGCAAGTACTCCTGCAATATGAAGTGCTGTTGGAAATGTATCATTTGAGCTTTGTGATTTATTTACATCATCGTTTGGATGTAGACGCTCTTCACTTCCTTTTTCATCAAGGATTTGATTGCCACGATGTGCGATTACTTCATTTACATTCATATTGGATTGTGTACCACTACCAGTTTGCCAAACGACTAGCGGGAAGTGTGCATCTAACTTACCTGCTAAAATTTCATCCGCTGCGGCGGAGATTGCATCTTTTTTTGCTTCAGATAGATTGCCAAGAGAATGACTAACAATAGCTGCAGATTTTTTTAATAGGGCAAGTCCATGAACTACGCCAATTGGCATTTTTTCTTTTCCGATTTTAAAGTTTTCTTTTGATCTTTGTGTCTGCGCTCCCCAAAGACTATCTTGCGGAACTTTAATTTCTCCCATAGAATCATGCTCAATACGATACGACATATTTCCTTGCTCCTTTTTATTTATTGTCTGGCTTTGTCAGCAAGTTTATTATTACCACTCGTTGTTTTGTTCTTCTAGCATTTTCAAAAACTCATCCACTATTTTCGGATTGAATTGAGTGCCTCTTCCACCTTTTATTTCATGGATAGCATTTTCAATCTTCATTGCATCTCGATACACTCGATTAGTTGTCATCGCATCAAAAGCATCTACAACAGAAACAATGGAAGCTTCTAATGAAATTTCTTCACCCTTTAGTCCATATGGATATCCTTTTCCATCATATCGTTCATGATGTTCTTCTACAATAAAAGCGGCGCGACGAATTTTTTCAATTTCATGATTTCGCATCATTTCAGCACCTAAGGTTGTATGCATTTTAATGATTTTCCATTCATCTTCTGTAAGTTTTCCTACTTTATTTAATATATCAATTGGAATTGCAAGCTTGCCAATGTCATGAAAATAGGAGCCAGTACTTAAGGTAGAAACTCCCTCACCCAGAGGCTTCATTCTTTTCCATAGTCCAATCGAGTAATCTCTAATTCGTGCGCAATGATGATATGTGTAACCATCTACTTCTTGTATTTTCTTTGCATCATGATGAATAATTTCCCGCTCTGTAAAATCTCGCTCAAAAAAGGGAGTTGTCATTTCTAGTAATATCTCCACTTCTTCTTTTGCATAGCAGGTTAATAAAGCATTATATACTTTTGCATCAATGTAATCACCTGGATATAGGACATCCATGCCACTCGGCCATTCAACTTGTAATTTCCCACTGAGAACCGTATAACGTTCACAATAATCTATGTAATCATTTGGATTATAATAAATCCATGAAGTACTTTTAGGAAGCAATGTATAAAGAGAATAAGAAATATTATTTGCACTTCCAATATAAGAAGTTATCGTTTGATCTGTCACAACTCTAGGTAAATAGTGCTTTTTCTTTATGTCCTGTACCTGCTCTTTTGTAAGTATCATTTGTCCTCCATACATTTTAAATGCATTACACATAATATTCTTATAATATACAATTCTTAAGGTAATTACAATTAAACCTAAAAAGGTAGCCCAAATGAATTAATTTGGCTACCTTTTTTCTTATGTTTATTTATGGTACGCTGATACCTTTTCTTACTTCCTCTGTTAATTGATCAATGCTCGGACGAATATTCCCTTTCCCTGCGTAGTTTTCAAGCATTTCTTTGACATCAATTCCTGAAGATGCTTTTAGCGTTTCCTGTAAAGTAGACATCAGGTTTGTTGCATACGAGGTTACTTTGTTTGCTCCTCCACCTTCTCCTCCTCCAGTATCCACCACTGTAATTTTGTCGATATTGGAAAGTGGGCTTGCAATTTGTTTTGCATACTCAGGAAGCATACGAACAACCATGTCTAATACTGCAGCTTGACCGTACAGTTCAAATGCTTCTGCAATTTTACGTTTTGCTTCCGCTTCCGCCAGACCTTTTAGGCGTATAATTTCAGCTTCTGATTCCCCTTGCGCTCTCTGAGCATCCGCTTTTGCCAGCCCATCTAAACGTACTTTTTCCGCATCAGCCTTTGCTTTTGCTTCAATTCGATACTTTTCTGCGTCTGCTTCGGCAATTTCACGAGACTTCGCCGCTGCTGCATTTTGTTCGATTGCATAACGATCTGCATCTGCTTTTTTCTTCACTTCGGAATCGTATTGCTTTTCACGACGTAATATCTCTTTTTCTTCCAGTTCAATTTGCTTTTGACGTTCAATAATTCGAATTTGCATTTCTTGTTCCATTACTTCTTGTTTCGAGCGTGCAGTTTCCAGTTCATATGCTTGGTCAGCACGTGCTTTGGCGATATCAGACTCACGGCGATATTCGGCAACCTTCAACTGATTGTCCTTTTCTGCTTCTGCAATTTCAGTTGCTCGCTCAATTTCCGCTCGTTGTGCGTCTTTAGAAGCTTCTGCGCGTTTAATACGTGTTTCTTTTTCTGATTCTGCTGTTGCAATGTCTGCATCACGTTTTACTTGTGCGATTCTCGGCTTTCCTAGTGAATCTAAGTATCCGTTTTTATCACGAACATCCTTAATTGTAAAGGAAACGATGATTAATCCCATTTTAGCCAAGTCTTGAGAAGCTACACGTTGTACTTCCTGAGAGAACTTATCTCGATTTTTATAAATCTCTTCTACTGTCATAGATCCTAAAATGGAACGTAGGTGACCTTCTAATACTTCTTTCGCCTCGTTCTCCCGGTCTTGCTTGGACTTCCCTAAAAATTGCTCTGCTGCAGTGGCAATTTCGGAAATAGAACCGCCGATTTTAATAATCGCCGTTCCGTCTGCCATTACCGGGACACCTTGCTCGGTATAAACTTCTGGAGTAGTAACTTCTAATTTACTAGACAAAAGACTTAGTGGTTCTCCTTGTTGAAATACTGGAAATACAAAAGTACCTCCACCCCGAATAATTTTAATACGGTTTCCTGAGTCGTCAGTATGTACATTATTCGACCCCAAGTAACTACCAGTAACGATAAGTGCCTCATCTGGTCCCACTGTTCTGTATTTAGTTACATACACTGCTAATATAGCTATTAAAACAAATGCTACAATCCCAATAACGATCCACATTTCCATTCCCATGGTCAAACCCCCTATAATTTATGTTAAAGGTACATATTCTTTCACTAAAAAAGTGCCATTATCGATATCAATAATCAGAACTTGCTTGTCATAGTCAATTTCTTCATTATCGTAACCAGCAGCTCTTTTTGAAATAAGTCCATTTACTGTCTCAATCACAATTTCTCCAAAACCATTTGTAGGTATTGGGACAATCACTCTTCCAACTTGACCTTGTAGCGACTCATTTGTGTATGCTGTCGAAACTTCTGCAGAAGCCATTGGAATAAGTACAAAGAAATATAGTAAAAATGTTAATAGACTGGAAATAATAAGTGCTACTATAATCACTATTTGCTCATTCCAATTTGTTGACTTAAGAAGTATAAAACCGGAGGCACATATAAATAATAAGAAGGAAAGAATTGTTGTCGGATTTAAAATCCCTGTATCTATTCCTTCTATCGCATCCGCAAACAACACATATAAAATTGTAATTAACCCAATGACTATTAATCCATACAAAAAGATTTGCTCGATTTTTCTCACCCCTTTACTCCTTATTTTGCATCTACCTATATATACGGTTACTCAGTTAGAAAGTTTCATATTTTTTGTTTTTTTAGATAATTGAAGGTTTTTCTATTAAAAACGACATTGTTGTTTCAATTTTCGATAAATATCGACATAATTCTCCCTAATTTAGCTAATTTCTATCCTTATTTTAGGGTTAAATGTTACAGGATTGTAAATTTCGTAATTTTAGAGTAAAAAGTGTGTAGATTTTGTATTTTTTTTGTTATGCTATTTGAGGAAAAACGATGAAAAACATTTCTCAGAGTCCAGGAGGCTTTTATGATTAGTTCAAAAAAACCAGATCCATTTTTCTTGTCCTTATTAAAAATTGCAGAAAACGTACGTGATGGCGCTCATTATGCAGATGACTTCCGTATTAATACTGTTTCAGATTTAAAGGAAATTAGTGTTCATTTAAAAAATTATGAAACGGCGGGAGATTCATTAATTCATGAATTAATCGTTATGTTAAATAAATCTTTTATGACACCAATCGAACGGGAAGATATACTTCAACTAGCAATTCGCATGGATGATATCTTAGATGGCATCGACAATTTTACTGCTCATTTAGAAATGTTTTCGCTAATCGAAATTGATGAATCAATGCGCACATTCTTGGGATATATTGTAAAGAGCACAGATGAAATCGTGAAGGCAATGGTACTTCTTTCACAGAAAAAACTTCTAAAAATGCATGAACATTCCATTCTAATTAAAGAATATGAACGTAAATGTGATGAAGTTCTTCGTTCATCTATCAAGCAATTATTTTTAAACGAAAAAGATCCAATTCGCATTATTCAATTTAAAGACATATATGAACAATTAGAAGACATCGCAGATTATTGTCAAAACGTAGCCAATACGCTTGAAACAATTATCATGCGAAATGCATAGGAGTTCGTAATTATGGATTCTATTCTAATTCTAACGATTCTAGTAGTAATTTTTGCCCTTGTATTTGACTTTATCAATGGGTTTCATGATACGGCTAATGCAATTGCTACTTCTGTATCTACAAGAGCTTTAAAACCAAGAGTAGCTGTATTAATGGCTGCAACTATGAACTTTGTAGGGGCTCTAACTTTTACTGGAGTCGCTAAAACTATTACAAAGGATATTGTTGATCCTTTTACATTACAAAATGGATCGCTTATTATTCTAGCTGCCCTTCTTTCCGCTATTATTTGGAACTTAGCCACTTGGTATTATGGAATTCCTTCCAGTTCTTCACATACACTAATCGGATCTATTGCCGGTGCTGCTGTATCTGCTGCTGGTTTTTCCGTATTAAACTGGGAAGGATTCATTAAAATAATTCAAGCGCTAATCATCTCTCCATTTTTAGCATTTGCTGTCGGATTCTTAATGATGTCTCTATTTAAGATAGTCTTTAAAAACGGTAGCTTATACGGAACAAATAAGCGCTTTAGAATATTCCAGATTGGTACTGCGGCACTCCAATCATTTACTCACGGTACAAACGACGCACAAAAGGCCATGGGAATTATCACAATGGCGTTAATTGCAGCACAATTGCAAGCTACTGACGACATTCAGTTATGGGTACGTATTGCTGCTGCAACTGCAATGGGACTAGGTACTTCCATTGGCGGTTATAAAATCATTAAAACAGTTGGCGGTAAAATCATGAAGATTCGTCCTATCAACGGAGCTGCAGCGGATTTATCATCTGCCATGATTATTTTTGGTGCTACAACCATTCATTTACCAGTTTCCACTACACATGTTATTTCTTCCGCAATTATGGGGGTTGGATCAGCACAACGTGTGAAAGGTGTGAAATGGGGAGTAGCTAAAAAAATCGTGTTGACATGGATTATTACTTTACCAATTTCTGCTTTAGTTGCAGGAGTCATCTTCCAAGTACTTAACTTATTCTTTTAAATAGCAAACCCCTTGTCTTTTGGACAAGGGGTTTTATTATTCTATGATTAATCCTAAAGATTTTGCAAAGCCAATCGCTTGCTCGGTAGATACTTTACAGTCTGTGAGTTGGTCCAGAGAAACCGTGATTTGCTCATATGTGTTGGTGCTTAAATCTATTCCTTTTAAAGGGGTTTCAGTGAAGTTTGCGCCATCTAGCTCACACTTTTCCAAACTGACTTTGTCAAAAGTAGCTTCGATGAAATCAGAACGATTTAATGTTACTTGTTTAAACGCTACTTTTTTGAGTTTAGAAAAGCTCATATTTACATAATTTGCAACAGAGTCTTCTATTTTCACCTCTGTTAGTCTACTTTGAGAAATATTTGTACCTAACAACTTCGACCCACGGATTTCTACTCGGTGAAACACAGCATCTCCAAAATCTACGTTAGACAAATCACATTTTTCAAACAAACAATCAATAAATTCAACTTGATGAAAACGAACCCCTTCCATTGAAATATTTTGAAAATGTATTTGGTCAAACATAATTTTATCCTCTTGTTCTTCGTCTAAATGTAAAGATGTCACGATTCCTCCAGAAACGAAATTGTCTTCTAGAAGTGCCTCACTAATATTTAGTTCCATTAAAGAGCTGGCTAGTTTAGGTGCCGTTATTTTCATTGTGTATTCCCCCCACTTTATCTTGATTCCATTCTAGCATTATATTAGTATGTTAACTCCTTTTTCCTTTACAATATAAATAGGTTTCACTTAAGGAGGAATATCGTGAAGGTTTTATCTAATATAGTGATGCGTTATTATAAAGCAATACTTCTTGCTTGGCTAATATTGTTCATTGTTTTAGCCGTTTTTGCTATTCGTTTACCTAGTTTATTGGAAGGGGACGGTTTTAAAGTAGATGGCGAGCATCAACAAGTGATGGCAGAGCTAACAGACACATTTGATCTCCCAGCTGAAACATTATTCGTAGTGTTTGACCAAACAACAGATGACACAATAGAAAAGACTTTAGCAAACATTGAGCGACTAAATATTGCTGAATCCATTCAATCCCCTTTGGATGATCCTTCTCTATATAAAGATCATATAGCATACGCCATGTTGCATTTTAATGGCGATACAAAGGATATGCCAGGTGTTGTAGATACGTTACGTGAAACAATTGATAACGAAAAAGGAGTCATATTAACTGGCGGTGCTGCAATTAATAAAGACATTAATAGCGCAAGTCAAAAAGATCTAGTAAATGCTGAGACAATCGGTTTACCCATAGCAGTTATTGTACTTTTACTTGCTTTTGGAAGTGTGGTAGCTGCTTTTGTTCCCCTACTAGTTGGAGTTGTAACAGTTGTCTCTACATTTGGGTTGATGACATTGTTTAGTAGTACGATGGATTTATCCATATTCGTCATGAATATTGTTCCCATGCTTGGCCTTGCGCTAAGTATCGATTTTGCCCTACTTCTGATCAACCGTTATAAAGAAGAGCTTTTGAAGCAATCCGTACACGAGGCTGTTTCAACAGCTATTCAAACTGCAGGACGTTCTATTATTTTCTCTGCAATTTGTGTATTTATCGGACTAGGTGCCATGCTTGTCATGAAAGTGGAGATTTTCCAAAACATTGCACTCGGTGGTATGCTTGTCGTGTTCATGGCTGTGCTAGCGTCTATCACGTTATTGCCATCTATCCTTCTTATATTGAAAGATCGTATTAATAAATGGACTATTCTACGTGTAAAACCAGGTGGTACTACTAGATGGAGAAACTTTGCCGCATTTGTGATGAAACGACCTGTGACATTAATTGTTGTGGCACTTATTATTTTAGGAATTGGGATTATCCCTATTAAAGATATGGAACTAGCTATTCCGCAAGTAGATTCATTACCAATTACGTACGATTCTCGTCAAGCTTATGAATTAATGGACAAAGAGTTTGGGTTAGGAGAAAAATCGACTGTATATATTATTGCAGAACGAAAAGATGGTTGGGACAATACAGAAGGCCTGGAAGAAATAAAAAAATTAGAGGCACAATTATTAGCCGATAAAGATGTGGATACGGTTAACAGCATTTTTACTGCCAGTAAAATTTCTTCTGTCGAACAATGGGAGCAGAGCATGCAAGTTCCTGAAGTAAAAGCTCAGCTAACACCTTTAATGGAATCGTTCGTGCAGGGAGATAAATTGCTAGTTCCAGTGACACTTAATTTAAATGGTTCTTCTACTGAAGCACAAGATTGGGCTCGGGAATGGTCGGAAAAAGATGTAGGTGTCGAGATCTTGGTTGGTGGCCAACCGAAATTTAATCAAGAAATTTTCGATGAAATCTTTAATAAAGTAGGCTTATTGTTAGCAATCATTTTGGGCTCCACTTTCGTTATTCTAATGATTGCGTTCCGTTCCATTTTAATACCTTTGAAGGCAATTATGATGAATGTGATTGGGCTTGCTTCTACTTTTGGTATACTTGTGTACATTTTTCAATATGGACATTTTGGAATAGAGGAAACGACAATTGCGTTGATCATACCGGTCATTGTATTTAGCTTAGTATTCGGATTAAGTATGGACTATGAGGTGTTCTTAATATCTCGTATTCAAGAAGAATATTCGAAGCATCTAGATAATACGGCCGCAACGATTGATGGACTTACCTCTACAAGTAAGATCATTACTTCAGCAGCGTTGATTATGATTGTGATTACAGGGGCTTTTGCATTTACAGATGTGATGCCCGTGAAGCAAATTGGTATCGGCATTGCTATTGCAGTTGCTATTGATGCATCCATTATTCGATTGTTATTAGTTCCAAGCCTAATGAAGCTACTCGGCAAATGGAATTGGTGGATGCCGTTTAGAAAAGGACCATATAAAGCAAGTAAATGGCATTAAATAGAGAACAGCCAAGTAGAACTGATATTCTGCTTGGCTGTTTTGTTATTCACTTCGAGGGAATCATCCGATTATCGTCCCTTTTCATCCGATTTTTGATCCTTATTATCCGATTATTCCTATTTATTATCCGATTTTGCGAGTTTATTATCCGATATCAAAAAATATCCAATAAGTCGGCGATTCCTCGACTTATTGGATATCCCAATTATCAAAATTTCGTTTTGTACCAGTCTTTTGCTGCTTGCACTTCATCTTGCGTTAACTGATGACCGAATGCATGCCAAAACAACTCTACCTCTGCTCCAGCGTTTTGTAGTAAATCACGCAATTCCTCAGATTCTGCAGCAGGGCACATGAAATCATTTTTCCCAGCTCCAATGAATACTGGAGACCCTGAAAGTGCAGGGATTTCCACACCACGTCTCGGAACCATTGGGTGATGTAAAATCGCACCTTTTAATACATACTCATATTCGAATAAAAGATTTCCAGCAATATTTGCACCGTTAGAATAACCAATGGCTACTACATTATCGCGATCAAACTCATAATTCTCTGCCGCTTCATCAATGAAATTTTTCAATTCTTCTGTTCGGAACTTCAAATCTTCCATATCAAATACACCTTCAGCCAGACGTTTAAAGAAACGAGGCATTCCGTTCTCTAATACGTTTCCGCGAACACTTAAAATATTCGCTGCTCCGTCTATTTCTTTACCCAATCCTACTAAATCATGCTCATTCCCACCTGTGCCATGTAAAAGCAATAATGTTGGGCGTGTTGAATCTTGGCCTTTATAAAAAACATGCTTCATGTTAAAACTCCCTTTTAATTATCTTGAATTTGAGATAATTATAACGTGAATCATTTTCTAGGTCAATTAAAGAGGACTTAACTATTTGCAAGGAGTTCTTTCAATTTCTGAGGTTCATCCACACGAATAGCAAATTCTGTTACACTTTTTTTCATTCCCATAAATATCGTTGCTTCTATTGGTTCTTGTAGATGGATAATCGCTTGTGGTACTACATCTTCAAAATCTCGGTACATAAATTGTAGTGTATCTTTACTTGGAAGCGCCGCACCCCAATCTACTTCTTTCAACATGTTGAGCGGAACAACCATTCGAGCTGTAAGACCCTGTGTAATGTAGAGTTTACCATTCTTTATTTCTAATGGGTGCAGTCTAGTAATTTGAATATCTGCTAGAAAGAAAAAGACCGAGTATATATTAAAAATAAGTAGAATAATTGATAGGACGATTGATTTTTCATGCAGCCACCAATGAAGACCAATTGTTTCAATTACAATTCCGTGGATCAGCATTATGTTGAACGCTACAGCACTAGTCTTTACATGCATGGTTACTACACCAGCGTGGCTCGGTGCTTTCTTTTTCCAAGTAAAAAACGCATAATACATCATTAGAAATTCGGACATGACAATTCGAATAAAAACATTTTTCGTAACTACTTTTTCTACGGAAGGAAGCAGACTGTATATAGCGCCCTCATTCATTTCTGTCATTTGTTTACGAATTAGCGGGACTTTCCAAATGACTAAAAATAACAACCCAAGTTCTGCTAGTAACAGTAAAACCTCCACTGCAATTCCTGCATAAAGGATTCCTGCAAAAGGTGCAAACAATTCGGATGGAATTAAAAACCGAGCAATTACTAACCCAGCGACCATTAGTCCGATCGTTTGTTTAACAGAGATTTTAAATGCAGCATAAAAGAGGAGTGGTGCTATAATTGCTAAGTCTATTAGGGAGCCAATCGCTGCACCACTTGTTACTTGAAGAGATAAAAAGTCTGGAACGCTTGATTGATACAAAAGAAAATTAGTTACAAGTACTAGAAGAAGAAAAGCAATAGCTAAATTGGCTACATGCGTTTTACGGTATACCATCATAAATTCTCCCTTCTTAATTTATACTTCTATTATAACTTTCTGTATTTTTAAGACGCCAGTATAACATTCTGAAAAATTCGATAAAACTGTGACAAATAAATAAAGGGATGTTCACAAAAATCAATGTACACCGACTTTTATGAGCAACCCCATTTTTTATATTATATTCTTCGTACCCTTCCACATTATCGACCCAATCATCGTAATAACCAGGATAATTAATCCTAAAATAAACGGATAAATAATATGCACATCATATAATAATCCGGCAAGTAATGGGCCTAATACATTTCCAATACTCATATAAGCATTATTCATTCCCATGGCAAATCCTTGTTCCTTCCCTGCTAACTTCGATATTAGCGTCGTAAGCACAGGGCGTAAAATAGAAGTGGATAGGAAGATAATCATTGTAATCGCAAAGAAAAATGTATAGCTAGAAACTACAATGGAAAGTAAAAATCCAAAAGCTGCGACACCTAAAAATATTCTTAATACATTTGCTTCGCCGAATCGACGAACAGCCCAATCAACAGCAAATAGCTGCACAATTACACTGACAATTCCAGTAGCTGTAACCATCAAAGCGATGTCTTGTGGAGACGCTCCAAATTGATTATCTACAAACAGTCCAAGAACCGATTCATACGCCATTAAACCAAAACTCATCACTAGTGTAATCACTAGCGGGATAAAATATGGCTTCTTAAATGATTGAACGATCTCTTTTACCATTGGCTCTGGTTTAGTTTCAGTAACTAGACTGTCTTCCGGTTTACTTTCCTTTAGTAAGAACGTCGAAAAGATTACAGCCGCAACTCCTACAATGGCCGAAATAAGGAGCGGCATTTTCAATCCGTACTCTGCTAAAAATCCACCAATACCGGGACCAATAACAATACCAAGTGACATCGAAGCAGAAATATAACTATTTCCTTTTGCACGTTGGTCCATTGTCGTAATATCTGCTACATAAGCAAAGATAGCGGGAATTAATAATGCTGCTCCAACACCACCTATTACACGTGATATATATAAAATACTGACCGTATCGGAGAGATAAAAAACAAACATAGATAAGGCGAGCCCACTTAGACCTGCAATAATCATGATTCTTCTTCCGTATTTATCTGCCCATTTCCCTCCAATGGGCGACATTATTAGCTGCGCTCCGGCAAATATCGCTATCATAAGCCCAGCAGCAGTCCCGCCTTGCCCAATTGATTTTAGATAAGCAGGCAGAATCGGAATGATAATCCCAAAACTCGCCACTGCAATAAACATATTGATCATCAGTATAAACAATTTCTTTCTTTGATCGCTTGTCATATAACTACTCCTATTCAAAAAACTAACATGCTTGGAACAGAGTAACATGGTTTTACGCTCTTAACAACAATCTGATGACTATTACTCCAAAAAATCTAACTAATTCTTACGTTACACAAATAATAGAGTATTCATAGATAAAATGTAGGCTCCGTTAAATTAGGCCGTTGTTTTTAGAAGAATATATTTTGTGACGAAGATCCGCAAAACTCCTGTGGAAGGCAAGCAGATTTTCGTCCATAATAACATGATCGTTTAACAGAGCTTAAATGAAAAGAACCGAAGTAACAAGAATGAGTTATCCCGTTACTTCGGTTCCTTTATTATTATTCATTTAGTTTTTCAAGTGTTTTTGCTGATCCTTGCATTGGATAAGACTCTGCAAGTGATTCATACCCTACTTTTACTTCATCATAAAGCTCTAACTTATTCCGTTGATCCATCGTCAATGAAAACCAAGTCGCCTCTTTTCCGGTGTCAATTGCTTCTTGGACTGAAAGGTCTTTTGCTTCCTCTACCGTCAAATCACTCACGACTAAAATACTTCCGTTATCGTCCATATCTACAATAAGACCTGTAATGTAGCCAGTCGGCTTAGCTTGGGTTGGGTTGTCTTCGAAAAACTGCATAATAAAATAAAACGTGGCTCCAATAGCAATGAAGAGAACTGCTAAAATTATTCCTACAGTGTATTTCCCTCTCATACTGGAACCTCCTTATCTTATACCAACTCGGCGGAAACCTTCTGCTAATAGATATGCCTTTGCTTCATCATATGAACCAAAGCTTTCTTCTAGGTTGTAGCCATGATAGATATTCCATAACGTATCCTCTTGTAATAATGTTAGCTTCGAATCTTCTTTGTTTTTCCACTCTTCTTCAATCTCTTCATCTACAAGTTCTTCTTCCTCTGTAGCTAAATAAGCAATTGAGTCTTTAATCAATTTTCTTAATTCATCAGCAGAAGCTTCACGGATATTCAAAAGCCCTTTGTCATCGGCTTCTTCATATTGTGGAAGATCTCCAACATATACAAACCCGTTCCCATTTGGATGAAGATGATAAATCACCGTTGTTTTTTCATATAAACTCTTTTCATAATGGTAATTCACTCGTTTCAGGGATACTTCTTTACGAGTTAACTCTGAAAATTCTTGAATAATTGCTTCTTTTTCTTCAAATGTTAGCATGTGATTCCTCTTTCTTTACGTTGTTTTTCATTTGTCTAGTATACCATACTCTCTACCCTCTTCGAGTCCACCATTCAGAAACAATGATGAAGCAAATAACTACTGCAATCGCAACTGCAAAAAACCATTCTGGTAAGCCACTCAATTTTGTTCCTCCTTGCTAATTCGCTTTACAAATCGTCCAAAATTTTGCGCTGTAAATCCTTCTACTTCTTTCGTAGAATAGGTCTTTATTAGCTGCTTCACTAAGTTTTGCGTTTTAGAAGCATCCTCAAGTCCTGTGATAAACTCTCCGATTCCATCAAAGTCTGAACCCAATCCTATCAGATGTTTCCCCCCAAGAGAAGTGATATGATCAATATGCTCCACTAAGTCTTGAATTTCTACAGGCTTTTTAAAATGGTTAATAAACTGTGGATAGTACACGACATGAATAGGAGAATCTTTTTCGATTAATGCTTTTATTTGTTTATCTGTTAAATTTCTTGATGAATCACATATTGCACGTGCATTCGAATGACTTGCCATCAGCCACTTTGCTTTCGGCAGCACATCCCAAAAAGACTTTTCACTCAAATGAGAGACATCAATAATAATATTTTGTTCGTTCAAAAACTCTACTACTTCTTCTCCAAAAGAGGTTAAGCCAGTACCAGAAATCTCCGAAGCACCATCTGCCACCTCATTTGCTCCATTCCATGTTAGCCCCACTAATTTTACGCCATGAGCTAATAAAAACTTAAGCTTTAGCATATCTCCGTCAATCATATCTAAACCTTCTAAGGATAATACAGCCCCAATTTGTCCCTCTTTTAATGTTTCAAGCTGTTCCCACTCGTAAATCGCAACAACATTTTCATGCTTCCCTACAATCTCTGTATGAAAAAACTCGATCTGACGCATAGCCTCAAGAAATAGCTTTTCTTTCGAAAAGCCCTCCGAAACAAACACTGCAAACAATTGAAGAGCCACTTCTCCTGCTTCTAAAGCAATTTTATTTGCTTGTAACAAGGGAGAATTCGTAAAAGATAATGGAGACTCTGCTCTAGCTAATTTGTACAGTACATCACAATGCAAATCATATACTTTCAAATTTTTGTCCTCCTCAAATAAAACCGGTACCCTTATCAAAGAGTGTCCGGTTCAATCTTAAACATTATTCAGGTGCTTCTCCAGAAAAAGCCAACCATTCTTCTCTCGACGGTCCATACATTCCTGGAACAGTTAATCCTGCTTGACGCATAAGTACAGTTATCTGTCCTCTATGATGTGTTTGATGGGATGTTAGAATGTGTAGAATATTTGCAACCGTCCACATTTGACCATACATATCTTTTTCTTCTAGAAGTGTTTCGTCCGTCCATTGTTCCTTTATTGCTTGAACCATCGCATTACTAGACTCTTTATAAGCTTCTGCCATTTCTTGAGCAGTTGCTGGTTGAGGTGCGTCATGAGGAGTTGCAGAGAATTGTAATCCTGTTTTTCCAATCATTTCATCGATTGTAACAACTAGATGCCACGCAAGTTTCCCTAATGTTCTACCTTCTTCATATACTTTTTGTTTTAAAGATTCATCTGTTAATGTATTAAAAATTTTAAAGGTAGAATCACTCTCATGTTTCCAGTTCGTTAAAAAGTCTTCTAGTTTTCTAATCATTTTAATTCCTCCATTTAGATTATAAGTTATATTTCGTTATTTAATATGTGGAATCCTGCTTTCCAACAATTTTCTTCTGAATAGATATTAATCCACAAATATGGTAGACTACAGGATAGACAATAAGAGGACGTGAGCGAATTGATTAAAATTGAATTACCAAAACCAACTGTAACCATTACCCAACGTGAACAAGTACGCAACGAAGGTGATCTTGAAATCCCATCAATTTATGGATTTATTGACTTCCACCAAATCCCACGTGATAAAGGCGGCATCTTTATGTTTTTCAACAAAAATGATGAGCTATTATTCGTAGGAAAAGCACGTAAAATTAGACAACGTATTAAAAAGCATTTTGAAGACAATGTTTCACCGATGATTAAACATCGTGAAGAAGTTTACAAAATCAGCGTATCTATCGTGGAAGAAGCAATGGATCGTGAAATTTATGAAACATACGCAATTAATACTTTAAAAGCAAAATATAACATCGATAAAGCATTTTTTAAATAAGAACAAATCCCTGTCGCTTACTTAGTGACATGGGATTTTTTTATTTCACTACTTCCAAAATGCTTGGGTTGTGCTTTGGCTTAATGAGATCTTTTGGAATCTAAACAAAGTAGTCATTTGATTCTTACAAGAATCGATTTCGGACTTCTGGTGATGGAATCATACAGCTATCTTTTTTCCCAAACCACTTGTATCTATTTTTAGCAAAAATTTTATACAAGGCATTTCGGAATGTCTTTGGGACAATCTTGAAGATATAAAAAACCTTCCACATTCCTTTTAAATGCTTACAAATGTACAATGCTGCATCAGAGGAATGATATACTGTATTGTTTTCAATGACCAAAACGCCATCAAAATTTGCGGGTATTTGATGCTTCTTTTGGAGCTCTTCCCCTATTTCACTTTGCAAAGCTGCGAAATGGAAATACCCAAGTGGATCTCTTGCAATAATAAACTGGACACTTGCATCGCAAAAGTTACATTCTCCGTCAAACAAAACAACTGCAGTCATATGAATCCCCCTTTCTTCCAGTTTACTACAGAACGAATCATTTGTTGATTCTTATCTTATATTAAAGGCGCTGTTAAACGATTATGTTATGGACAAAATATATGCTTCTAAAAAACAACAACCTAATTTAACAGAGCTTATAAGAAAAAAGACGTCCTAAAAGTCAAAAATAACTTAAAGGACATCCAAATTACTGTTTATCTGAAGGTGTATCAGAAGAACCGACTTCTTCTAAAATTTCGAAGCTGTTTGAATAATCGCGAAGCCTAGAATCTTCATTCTCCACTGGTTGATCCGTCGTTGAATTTAAAAGAGATTCTTCCACTGGACGAATCGACTCGTCTACCTCTTGGTGTGCATGTTCCACACAAGTTAATGTACTCGGCACAGCTTCTAATCTAGCTAAAGGAATTTCTGCCCCACATTCCGTACATTTGCCGTATGTGCCATTATCCATTGCTGTTAAAGCGTCTTTAATATCTTCTATCTCATCTTCAGAATGTTTTCGTAATGCTAGTCGTGTATGTTTATCCGCTAAATCGGTTGCATTATCTGCAGGATGATTATCGTAGTTGGATAACTCGGTTGTTTCAAACTCTTCATCATTCTCTATACTATGTTCCAGTTCATCTAAACGCTTTTGTAACGTATCTTTTAATTTGTCGTATTTCGTCATAAGAATTCCTCCTTCATTAATATAAGGATTCCCACATTTCAGCGAAATAAAACAAAATGTACATCTTGATTTAGAAACAATAACTCGATACTTTTAATGACAGGAGATACTGACTAAACATCCCTCTTCCCTCAAAAGCAGTAGTAGTCTCCTCATATGACGCTGGAGCATTCAAAACAAGTACAGCTTTCCCCGTTTCTTTCCATTATAGTTTTTTTAAATCGAATGAATTTCAGAAATTTGTTTCCCTACTTTCATTTTTCATTCATAGTACCTTATTTTTTGGTTAACTTACAATATAGCTATCATTACATTATTTTCGTAAATTCAAGTATGATAAAATAAAAAGGAGTGGTTATCCATGGGTATTCATAAATTTTTTATGAGCATGAACGATTTAGAAAGAATTATACGTGCCCCAGGACGTTTTAAGTTTGAGGACCATAATGTTGCTGCGCATTCATGGAAGGTTTCACAATATGCGATGTTTTTTGCAACGATCGAAGAGAATAATGGTGCGACTGTTAACTGGAAGTCGCTTTACGAAAAGACGATTAACCATGACTTTGCCGAAATTTTTATCGGTGACATAAAAACACCCGTTAAACATGCATCCCCAGAACTGAAACTAATGCTCACACATGTAGAAGAAAAAATGATGGAAAAATTTATTTTAGACGAAATTCCAAAAGAGTTCCAGCCTGTATTTTTTGACCGTATGAAAGAGGGAAAAGACGAGACAATTGAGGGGCGCTTACTAGAACTTGCTGATAAGCTAGATCAAGTATATGAAGCTTTTGCAGAGCTGCAACGTGGCAATACGGATGCTGAATTTGTGAAAATGTATGAGAATGCATTAAGAAAAATTCTTCACATCCCTCTTGAAAAAAGTATATCTTATTTCAAAGATGTCATGCTTCAAGACATTATGGCGGAAGACTCTGTGATAGATGTAAAATCCATTACTTTACAAATTTTAGTGGAATAAGTTTTTATTTATTAAATTGCAATATATTATATAACTTAGTGTATAATATTGTTAAACTATTAAGATAATTGAGGGGGGGTTGTTTCATGCCTATACCAGTTAATCACACAAAACCTGTCCGTACTACCGCAAAGCTCCATGCGTTCAATCAAATACAACAGTGGATTATAGATGGTACACTTCAACCGGATGAGAAAATTAATGATATTGAACTTGCACAAGCATTAGGGGTCAGTAGAACTCCTATTCGTGAATCACTACAACTTTTAGAATCCCATGGTTTTGTTACGATGCAACCAGGGAGAGCTACACAAGTAACAGCAGTAGAAAAAGAGGATATTCATAATTTATTACCACCATTAGCAGTATTACAGGCGCTTGCTGCAGAGCTTGCTACTCCAAATATGGATGAGACTACTTTACAATTATTAGAAGAAAAAAACAAGGAGTTTGCTGATGCAATTTATGCTAAACAATATATAATTGCTCTGAATTTTGACGAGGAATTCCATAAAATAATCGTTGACCGCGCGAACAACTCATACATAATTTCTATGGTTGAAATGCTTCAAGCACACGTACGTAGATTATTTTATTACGAAAGTAATATCTTAAGAGAACACTCAATCGTACAGCACGCGGAGATTATTCGTTTATTTAGAGAAAAAGATACAAAAAAATTAACGGAAATAATGCGTTCTAACTGGATTTATTCAATTGAAGGCTACTAAAAAACTAGCCCTTTGACGTTTAGTCAAAGGGCTTTTTTCTGTTCGTAATGTCAAGTTTAGCATTATGCTTTTTGAATTCTTGCAATCAAGCCAGTAATTAGCGTTAAAATGATGAAGGGAATTAACCACCCTAAACCAACTCCATAAAACGGTAAGAATCCATCATAAAAAGATACTATAGGTTTTAACCAGCTGAAATACTCTAATCCAAGTGAATCGCAAAGAGATTTTAATCCGTCTACAATGCTTATTAAAAAGGTTACAAATACCACAGTAACATATACTATTCTCGCGTGATTAAACAGTGGAGACAAGAATGTTAAAAAGATTAAAACGATCGCTAATGGATACAACAACATTAATACTGGGATGGAATACGTAATAATATTAGATAAACCGAAGTTTGCAATCACACAAGTCAATACACTGAAAAAAATAACAAATGCTTTATAACTAATCTTCGGCATTAACGTATGAAAATACTCCCCGCAAGCAGTCAACAAACCAATACTAGTTGTTAAACAAGCTAACAAAATAATAACGGACAAAAGTACCGCTCCATAGGATCCAAAATAATGCCCAGAAGCACTACTTAAAACAGGACCTCCATTGTCAAACAGACCAAAGAGATTTACACTTGTTGCTCCTAGATAACCAATACCAGCATAGATTACACCAAGGAAAAATACGGCAATCGCACCTGATTTAGCTGTTGCTACAAGAATACCTTTCGTTGACGTCACACCCATCGAACGTATCGCATTAATAACAATAATCCCAAAAACTAAGGAAGCTAATGCGTCCATTGTATTGTAACCATCTGTGAATCCTGTCATAAACGCATTGTCTACATAGTTTCCTTGAGGTTGTCCAAAGTCTCCCATTGGTTTTATCACTACAAAAAATAATAAGATGAATAGACCGATTAAAATACCAGGAGACAAATACTTCCCTACATTATCTACAATTTTAGATGGATTCAATGATAACCATAACGTAACTCCAAAGAAAATAATGGTGAATACCAATAGTCCAATCTGTGCATAATCTGCATTCATAAATGGTAAAATACCTATTTCAAATGAAACCGCACCTGTTCTTGGCATTGCAAAAAATGGCCCGATTGTTAAGTACAGTAATGATGTAAAGATAACTGCAAATTTAGGATGAACTCTACTCGATAGCTCCTGCAAATTTTTGCTTCCGGAAAACCCCATTGCAAGTGTCCCTAAAAAAGGTAATCCTATTCCTGTAATTAAAAATCCAATTACTGCTATCCACACATTTGTTCCCGCATTTTGTCCTAAGCTTGCAGGAAAAATTAAATTACCCGCTCCAAAAAACAATGCAAATAGCATTACTCCAATCACTAAATGATTGGAAAATGATAATTTATTGTTCATTTTATTGCCTCCTGTGATATAAGAAATAATCATTTCTTGTATTTTGTTCTAGTTGTTTTAAATACATGCGCTATACAATGATTTTCTATCATCACTTTTGTATACAATATATCAAAACTGATAATACTACGGAATTCAGTAGAATGCAATATATTAATCTAAATTAATTGAACATTTCTTTTATTAAAATAATAAAGTATAAAAAAACAGCCAACTACTGGAATTACATCCAAGTAACTAGCTGATTTCAATACCTATTTCTCATCTGAAAAAAGGTTTTTATAGGGAATCATCAGAGGAATTTTCAGTAAGCTTTACATTGGAGCGATAAGCCGCTCGTATAAGAAGATGTCCCGCAACTGGTGCAGTTAAGAATACGAATAATATACCAAGTATTAATCGGATGCTTATAAATCCTTCATGAACCCAAAAGTATACAAATGCTCCTGAAAGAGATAATAACACTGCCACCGTAGAGCTTTTTGTAGCAGCATGTGAGCGAGTATACACATCAGGAAGTCGAATAATCCCAAAAGCACTAATGACACTCATTATACTTCCTAACAATACAGTAAGAGCTGCCATTAGCTCAATTATCTGATTTACGCTCAACGATAACCCCCCTTTCAATATACTTTGATATAGCAATTGTACTGATGAAAGCGAGAATTCCTAAAATGAGAATTGCTTCCAAAAAGGCTTTTGTTTTTAATACAATCGATACAAGAGCAATTATCGAGATTAAGTTTACACCTATCACATCCAAGGCGACTGCTCGGTCTGGCATAGAAGGTCCTTTAATAATTCGATAAAGGGCAATTGCTATAGATAAAGAAAACAATGCGAGGGAGATCAAAAGTATTTTTTCTACCATTAACGAGTCACCTCCATAATCGCTTTTTCAAACTTTGTAAGAGATCGTAAGACATCCGCTTTTGATTTTTCTATATCCATTGCATGAATATAAAACATATTACCTTCAGGACTTACTTCCATTACTACTGATCCTGGTGTCAATGTAAGTAACATCGCAAGAGTCGTTATTTCCCAATCACCCCGTAGTTCTGTTTTATATGTAAAAATACCGGGCTTTATATTTAACTTTGGACTTAAAATCTGTCTGCTGATAAGCACACTCGAAGTAGCTAATTCCGAAATAAATATGAAAACTAACTTAATAATGGAAAATAATCTTCTCAAGTAAAATTGACTACCGAAAAAACGGTGCATTAAGAAGACAATTACAATCCCAACAATGAATCCACTGAAAAAGGTGGTAAGCTTCAGCTCGTCTTCATCCTTTAAAAGCATCCAAAGGAATGCTATAAATAAATTAAGTAAAAACTGTGCTGACATGGATTTTCACCTCTCCCATTACTTATTTCCACCTAAAACTGCATCAATATAAACAGTTGGATTGGATAGTGTGTATGCAGCATTACTTACATAACCTGATAAAAATTCTGCACCAAGTCCAAGAAAAATTGTCCCTACTCCAAGTAGCGCAATTGGTATAATCATTCCTGCCTTCAATGGGACTTCATCTTCTGGACTAATGATCGTTTCCCCAAAAATGGAGTTTAAGAAAATACGAAGGAGCGAATACAACACCACAATACTGGAGATAAACGCAAGGGCTAATAAAACATAGGAGCCCGACTCTATTGCACCTTGTCCTACTAATATTTTTCCAACGAACCCACTAAGCGGTGGAATACCGGCAAGAGAGCAAGTGACAATGAAAAACATCCAACCAAATATAGGGTAATTTCGTATTAGCCCACTCATTTCCGTGATTTTTGTTTTTCCTGTTAATACAATCATTGTTCCAGCTAGTAAAAAAAGCATAGCCTTCGCAATCATGTCGTGAATCACATAGTAAATCGATCCCTCTATCGATACTGGTGTGGCAACCGCTAAACCAATTAAAATAAACCCGACTGCAATGACGACATTATAGGAAGCAATTATGCGAACATCTTTATATGCTATCGCCCCAATACATCCGACAATGAGCGTAATTCCAGCCATTATTCCGATTAACGTGTGGGTAACAGCTGGTTCATGATAGAAAATTAATGTAAATGTACGGAAAAGTGCATAGATACCTACCTTCGTTAACAACGCTCCGAACAATGCGGCAATAGCTGTTGGAGGAACACTATAAGATCCAGGAAGCCAGTAGAACAGTAACAACCCTGCTTTTAAACTAAAGACAATTAAAAATAAAATACTGATAGTAGTAAGCAAAGGACCTTGTCCCGCTTCTGCAACTCTCTCCGATATGTGGGCCATATTCAAGGTACCAACAGTACCATACAGATAAGAAAGAGCAACTAAGAAAAACCATGACGAAAGTACATTAATAACTACATATTTAATAGATTCTCTTAACTGCGCTTTCTTTCCACCAAATGTTATTAAGACATAAGAAGCTAGTAACATTACTTCAAAACAAACGAATAAGTTAAATAAATCTCCCGTCAAAAATGAACCATTAACTCCAGCTACTAAAAATAAAACAAATGGGTAAAAGAACATCTTTTCATGGTCTTCTCCAATAGTAGAAAAAGCGTAGATCAAACAAATTGCCGTAACTATACTAGCAGTTAACACGAATAGCATAGCAAAGGAATCTGCTACAAAGAGTATGCCAAAAGGAGGCTCCCAGCCACCAAAATCCAATCGTAGAATTCCTTCTTGTTGAATTGCATTTAAAATATATACACTAATTCCTGCAATTCCAATCATCGTCAATAAACTTATAACACGTTGCACACGCACATATGGTCGAAGAAATACGAGGAAAACTCCTACCATAATGGGAATTATTAAAGGTAAAACAATTATATTATTCATCATTTGTTCCTCTCAATGCATCAAGATCATCCGTACCAATATCTTGATACGCTCGATACGCAAGCACAAGGATAAACGCTGTTACTGCAAAACTAATAACAATAGCAGTTAAGATTAACGCTTGTGGCAGTGCATCTGTATAAGGAGCATCTGCTTCCTTTAACAAAGGAACATTTCCTCTTTTCAAATCACCCATTGTTAATATAAGTAGGTGGACCGCATGAGAAAGTACAGCTGTCCCTAGTATTACTCGTATAATATTTCGAGAGAGGATTAAATAGGTAGCAACGGCAACTAATATTCCTATTAATATTACAATTAACGTTTCCATAGGCTATACATCCTCACTTATACTTAAAATTATTGTTACCACTACTCCAACGACAGCCAAAGCTACCCCTGCTTCAAAGATAGTTACTGTTGTTAGCTCTGTTTCACCGAAAATAGGTAGTTCAAAATAAGCAAATGTTTGAGACATGAATGGTACACCAAAAAATAGTGAACCAAAGCCTGTAGATGTAGCTAATAGAACACCAAAAGCTGCAACAAGCTTGAAATCTAATGGTAGACTTTTTTGAACCGTTTCAATATCAGTTGATAAATATAAAAGTACAATTGCTGATGCTAACACTAATCCGCCGATAAATCCCCCACCAGGCGTATTATGACCAGACAGGAATAAATACACACCAAAGGTCAAAATGATAAACACGACAATTCTTGTAACTGTACGTAGGATGACATCATTAATTTTCACTATCTGCATCCTCCTTTTTGGCCTTTAACTTTATCATAGTATATACACCTAACCCCGCTATAAAGAGAACGACCACTTCTAGCATCGTATCAAATCCACGGAAATCTCCTAAGATCGCATTGACGATATTCGCACCGCCAGCTAATTTATACGCATCTTCGAAATACACGGAAATAGAATCGAATTGATCGTAGTTTAATACCGATAGTGCAACTAACACAACAACCAAACCAACCCCTACTGAAACAACTGCATTGGTCATTTTTGTTTTAGTAGAGACTTTCTCTTTCTTCCAATCAGGCAGATGTGAAAAGGCTAAAAGAAATAACGCGGTAGTCACCGATTCTACAACTAATTGTGTCAGTGCCAAATCCGGTGCTCGGAAGATAACGAAGAAGACTGCGATAGAATATCCTAAAACTCCATTTAACAATGTTGCGGTCATGCGTGATTTGGCAAATAGCATAGCTACCCCTGCAATCGCCATAACACCAACTAAAATGACTTCATATACTCGAATGGATGCATTCGTAGATGGGTCAAAAGAAAATGCCCCCGAGTAAATAAAGAAGCCCCCAACAGTTAAAATAAAGAAAGCATAAATATATACTAAGTAGTCTCTTAGGAGACCTGTCATATAGCCGTTTGTTGCAATTGTAGATTGCTTTTCAGCAAAAGATAATAAATTATTATAATAGGCATTAAACGTGTATTTGGAAGATAGTAAACCATAAATTGGCTTCCACTTCTTGAGCAAACTAAACAAAATAAATCCAATTAAAATAACTCCAACTGTCATAAGCAGCTCTATATTAAGGCCATGCCACGCAGAGATGGAAGGTGTGAGATTTGCTGGATTTCCAAAGGTAGGATAAATACTTGCCATTGCCGGTTGAAGTATATACGCTCCCAAAAGGTTTGGGAAGAAGAAAATACCTACCACAAACGCAGCTAAAATCATGGGAGCAATCAACATACCAATCGGTGCTTCATGAATAGGTTTGTCCAATTTTTCAGGCTGGGCAGGTCCCAGAAATGTTTTGAAGATAATAATCATACAGTAAACGAACGTAAACACACTCGCTACCCATGCAACGACAGGAAAAATAATACCGATTGATTGCACTGAAAATACATCTGCCTTCATTATTTGAACAGTGGCTGTAAAAAACATTTCCTTACTTAAAAAACCATTAAACGGTGGCAATCCTGCCATTGATAAACTTCCAATAACCGCTACAGTAAACGTAAATGGCATGAAAGCCATTAAACCGCCTAATCTTCTAATATCCCGTGTACCTAGCTCATGATCGACAATCCCTACGACCATAAATAAAGCACCTTTAAATGTGGAGTGATTAATTAAATGGAACAATGCTGCAAAAGTAGCTTGCGTATACAAAATAGAATTGTTTGAATATCCAAACTGCAGCACAATCGAACCTAACCCAAGTAAACTCATAATAAGACCCAGCTGACTGACAGTAGAGTAAGCTAATAATGCCTTCAGGTCTGTTTGCCGAACTGCATTAAAAGATCCCCAGAATAATGTAATCATTCCTACTCCACTTACTGTCCAGAACCAGATTTGATCTCCACCAAAAACAGGTGTAAAGCGAGCAACCAAATATATACCAGCTTTCACCATTGTTGCAGAATGCAAGTATGCACTTACTGGAGTCGGTGCTTCCATTGCATCTGGCAGCCAAATATGGAAAGGAAACTGTGCAGATTTTGTAAATGCCCCTAGTAATACTAAAATCATTGCTGGGATAAATAAGGAATGCTCTGTAAAATTCCCGATAGTAGCTACAATTTCCCGAATACTAAAGGAACCAGTTATCGTATGGAGCATAATAAAACCAACAAGCATGGCAATTCC
>Ga0157371_10001278_pt1 | contig 26557 bp, 22 predicted proteins | sample C45metaG_FD_113462 | JGI IMG/M metagenome (GOLD analysis project Ga0157371, IMG submission 113462) | Corn rhizosphere microbial communities from Kellogg Biological Station, Michigan, USA - C4-5 metaG | ecosystem: Host-associated > Plants > Roots > Rhizosphere > Soil | place: USA: Michigan... | reverse complement strand
GGCAAACGCAAAGAGCGGGTGGTGCAATTCATCCCGCATCGCCAGATCGCCGGCGAACAGCAGCAGCGCCACCACCAGCACCCAGCCAGCGATCTGCATCAGCCGGCGGCCGCGCAGCAGGCTGATCACCAGCAGCACCGGGGCGTGCAGCAGCAGCATGTTGGCGGCGATCGAGAGGTCGCCTTCACCGCCGTGGAGGCCGCGCGCCGCCCCGGCGACGCCGAGCGCGCCGAGCAGCGCCGCCACCGTCATCAGCGGCCGATTCGCACCTGACTTTTCCGCCATTCCGGCCCTCCTCCGTTGGCCCGACCGGCACATCTATGCATCCGGCTTCGCCTGTCGCGGCATCGGCTTACGCGAAATCGGCGGCAGATCAATCGGGGGTGTTTCGGGCGGGTGTATATTCAGCCCACCTCTTCGCATACGGGCGGAGTCGAGACGAACGGGTCGCGAAGAGGGGTCGGGGGAGCGGAAGTCGTTCCGCTCCACGGGCACGGCACATCGGCTGGGACCCTTCGCCGGGTCACGCCGCAGGCTGGCGGGGAATTGCCTCCCCGCCGAACGGAGTTCCGCTGCCGGCCAATGGCAGCCGCTTCGGCCTTGTGGCGCTCGGTTTCTGGCACAAAGAGCCAGCGGGTGTGGACGACCGCAAAACCCCGGCAGCGTGGCGGGACGGCACGTCCTCTTACACGCCGACTCCCGGCACCGGAGGTGCCGTCCCGCCGCGCCGCCCACTTGCGGCGCCTTTGACAAAACCGCGGCAGCGGTCGCTTTCGCTCGCCCCCACGTTGGAAGCCCCCGATGAAATCGGCTATAGGCGCGGACGTGACGCAATCGGCCGACGATCTCTACCGCACCGCGATGCGGCTTCATCAGCAGGGGCAGGCGGCCGAGGCCGGCCGGCTCTACGACGCCGTTCTGGCGCGCGACCCCGGGCACTATGGCGCGCTGCATCTGAAGGGCGTGCTGCGGCTGCAGGACGGCGACTTCGCTGGCGCGGTCGAGCTGATCGAGCGGTCGCTCGCGATCGAGCCGAACCATGGCCTCGCGCTCGCCAACCTCGGGGTTGCCTATCGGCGTATGGGGCAGCTCGATGAAGCGGTGGCGACGCTGCGCCGGGCGCTGAGCTTCGATCCGAATTCGCCGATGGTGCTCGCCAATCTGGGGCAGGCGCTCAATCAATCGGGGGAGGTCGGCGAGGCCGTGCGCTTCAATCGCCGGGCGCTGGCGCTGAACCCCCACCAGCTCGGGCTGCAGAGCTCCGTGCTCTTTGCCGAGAACTATCTTGCCGAGACCGATCCGGTCGAGCTCGCGGACCGCGCGCGCCGCGTCGGCGAGATGATCGCCCGTGTCGCTCCGGCGCGCGGCAGCCACCCCAACGATCGCAATCCCGATCGGCGCCTTCGTATCGGCTTCGTCTCGGGCGATTTGCGCGCGCACCCGATCGGCCGGTTCCTGCTCGGCGCGCTGAGCGGCTTCGGGTCCGAAACCACGCTCGATTTCCACGCCTACGCGACCAGCGCAACAGAAGATGCCGTCACTGCGGCCCTGCGCGGGATCATCCCGCACTGGCTCGACGTGACGCGACTGTCCGACGCGGAGCTCGAGGCGCGGATCGTTGCCGACAAGATCGACCTTCTGTTCGACATGTCGGGCCACACCGAAGGCAACCGGCTGCTGGTCTTCGCCCGCAAGCCGGCCCCTATCGCCGTGAGCTGGATCGGCTATTTCGCCACCACCGGCCTCAGGGCCATCGACTACGTGCTTGCCAATCGCTGGGTCGTGCCGGAGCGCGAGGAGAACCAGTGGATCGAGCAGGTCTGGCGGCTGCCCGACACCTATCTCTGTTTCACCACGCCGCGCGATGCGCCGCCGCCGGGACCGTTGCCGGCGCTCGCGCATGGCGGCGTCACCTTCGGCAGCTTCAACAATTTCAACAAGCTCAATGCCGGCACGCTGACCGCCTGGCGCGCGCTGCTCGAGCGCGTCCCCGGGTCGCGCCTGATCCTGCGATCGTCCGGCGAGCAGAACCCCAGCATCGTCGCCAGTCTCAAGCAGCGCCTCGCCGCCGTCGGCCTCGGCGAGGATCGCGTGCGCATCGACCCCAGGGTCAGCGACTACGCGGCGCACCTTGCCTCCTACGACGAGATCGACATCGCGCTCGATCCGTTCCCGTACAATGGCGGCACCACCACGGTCGAAGCGCTCTACATGGGCGTGCCGGTGCTGGTCCGCGCCGGCGACCGTTACGTCGCGCATATGGGCGAGAGCATCCTCCACAATGCCGGTCTGGCCGAGTGGATCGCCCCGAACGAGGCGGCCTACGTGGATCTCGGTGCCCGTCTCGCCGGCGATGTCGAGGGTCTTGCCGCGCTCAGGGCGTCGCTGCGCAACCGGATGCTCGCCTCGCCGTTGTTCGACGCACCCCGCTTCGCACGAAATCTTGAAGCGGCGATTCGCGGCATGTGGCGCACCTGGTGCGCGGCAGAGCGCCGCGGCTAGCCCAGCGGGTCACAAAATCTTCAGGTTTGCCCGCCACTGAACCACCTCCTCTCCACCAGATTCGATCTGCCATGCTGCGCCTGCTGATCCTCGTCGTTGCCCTCTTGGGTTTTGCTGCTCCTGCCGCGGCGCAGAACATCATGGATCCGTTCAACGTCGGCCTCGCCATGGACGACGCGAAGGTGCTGGGGCAGGGCATCCCCTATGCCGACGGCGACCGCATGAAGCTCGACATCTATGGGCCGAAGGACCCGGTCGGTCCGTCGCCCGTCGTGATGTTCATCTATGGCGGCTCGTGGAAGCAGGGGCAGCGGCAGGACTACCAGTTCGTCGGCCGCGCGCTCGCGGCCAACGGCTTCGTCGTGGTGATCCCCGACTACCGGCTCTATCCCGACGTCAAGTATCCGAAGTTCCTCGAGGACTGTGCCAATGCCGCCAAGTGGATCCAGGACAACATCGACAAGTACGGCGGCGACACCTCGCGCTTCTTCATCGCCGGTCATTCGGCCGGGGCCTACAACGCGGTAATGCTCGGGCTCGAGCACTCGTTCTTCCACGAGTACAACGTCACCATGCCGATCAAGGGCATCGCGGCGATCTCCGGCCCCTACGATTTCTACCCGTTCGAGTACGACGAGGTGCGCAACGTCTTCGGCCACACCGACAATCCGGAGGGCACGCAGCCGGTGAACCTCGTGACCTCGGACGAGCCGCCGATGTTCCTCGCCTCCGGCGACCAGGACCCCATCGTGCGCATGCAGAACACCGACCATCTGGCGCGCAAGCTCAAGGCGGCCGGCGACTGGGTCACCGTCAAGTACTACCAGAACATCGGGCACATGGAGGCAGTGTTCGCCATCGGCGCCATGTGGCGCTGGCGGGCTCCGGTGCTCGCCGACATGGTGGCGTTCTTCACGCAGTTTGGGGCCTTCCCCAGCGGCGTGCCCAAGCCGCCCTACACCCCGGCGGCGCCAGAGGGGCAGACCAGCATCGAGGCCACCATCAACAAGCTCGATTCCATCCTGACGCCCATCGACGACGAAAAGCGCCGGCAGGAGTAGCGATCATCGGCTTGTGAGCCGCCGGCGGTTGACCGGTGCGGGCCGCGCGACGTAGCCTCGACCGGTCGATTGCCAATCCAACATCACCGTTCCGCGTGCGCCAGGGAGACACTGCCATGGACTATGTGCATCTGGGAAAGACCGGCCTCGAGGTTTCGCGGCTCTGTCTTGGTTGCATGTCCTTCGGCGATGCCAGCAAGGGCCGCGACTGGGTGCTCGATCTCGAGCACAGCCGGCCGATCATCCGTGCCGCGTGGGAGGCGGGGATCAATTTCTACGATACGGCCAACGTTTATTCGGCGGGCACAAGCGAGGAAATCACCGGCACGGTGCTGTGGGAGCTCGCCAAGCGCGACGAGGTGGTGCTGGCGACCAAGGTCAACGGCGAGATGCGCAAGGGTCCGAACGGCCGCGGCCAGTCGCGCAAGGCGATCATCAGCGAGCTCGACAATTCGCTGCGCCGGCTGAAGACGGACTACGTCGATCTCTACCAGATCCACCGCTTCGACTATGCGACCCCGATCGAGGAGACGCTCGAGGTCCTGCATGATGTCGTCAAGGCCGGCAAGGTCCGCTACATCGGCGCCTCCTCGATGTGGGCCTGGCAATTCATGCGGATGCTGGCCATGCAGGAGGCCAACGGCTGGACGAAGTTCGTGTCGATGCAGAACCAGGTGAATCTGATCTACCGCGAGGAAGAGCGCGAGATGCTGCCGCTCTGCATCGACCAGGGCATCGGGGTCATCCCGTGGTCGCCGCTGGCGCGTGGCCGCCTGGCCCGGCCGTGGGGCGAGGTCACCAAGCGCTTCCAGTCCGATCCGTTCCAGAACCAGATGTACGACGCGCACTCTGCCGAGGACGAAAAGATCAATGGCGCGGTAGCTTCGGTCGCCAAGGCGCACGGCAAGACCATGGCGCAGGTGGCGCTTGCCTGGGTGATGCAGAAGCAGCCGGTCACCGCACCGATCGTCGGCGTCACCAGGCTCGAGCAGCTGACCGATGCCCTCGGCGCGCTCGAGGTGAAGCTCGGCGCCGACGATGTCGCCGCCCTCGAGGCGCCCTACACGCCGCGCCGGCCGGCCGGCTTCCAGTAGGCGGTCGCGGCGCAGCGGTTTGTCGCGGCGCGAGGGTTTGCGGGTCCCGCGGTAAATGGCATAAGCGCCGGGCGTCGCAACAGGGGCCCGGGCTTGGAACAACAGCGTATCGGCATCGAAGGCACGGGCCTCCGCGCGGTGCAGGTGATGGTGCTGCTGCTGCTCGCCGTCAAGGTCGTGCAGCTCTCGACCACCGGCGTGTTCCAGGACGAAGCCTATTACTGGATGTGGTCGCAGCATCCGTCGCTGTCCTATTTCGATCATCCGCCGCTCAATGCCTGGTTGCTGTGGCTGAGCTCGCACATTTTCGGCTGGAACCGGTTCGCCTTGCGGCTGCCGGTGGCGCTGTCGGTGATTGCCGACATCATCGCGCTGTGGATGATCGCTCGCCGCCTCGATGGCGCCGCGTGGCAGGGGCAGTTCTGGCTCTCGGTGCTGCTGCTGCTGGCGACGCCGGTCTACTGGCTGGTGGCGAGCCTGGCGCTGCCCGACTATCTGCTGCTGGCCACGTGCCTGCTGTCGGTCGCGTGGTTCACCCGCTTCTTCATGGATCGCGCGGACGGCAAGCCGGGCCGCAGCAGCGACCTCTATCTCGCGGCCATCGCCCTCGGCCTTGGCGGGTTGTCGAAATACAACGCGGCGATCCTCGCGATCGGGGTCGGGTTCTACATCATCGCGGTCCACCGGTCGCTGCTGCGCGAGCCGCGCCTCTACCTTGCAGCGGCGATCACGCTGTTGATGCAGGCCCCGGTGATCTACTGGAACCTGACCGAGGGCCTCGCCTCATGGGAGTTCATCCTGCGCGGCCGGCACAATGGGCTGCGCGCCTCCTACGATGGGATCTTCGGCTTCGCCTTCGGCGTGTTCATCCTGCTCTCGCCGTTCCTGTTCTGGCCGATCGTCAAGTTCCTGGCGGGCCGCCAGGCCGCTCCCGGCACGTGGTTCGCCCGCTTCACGTTCGTGTTGTCGAGCCTCGTCATCATCGCGGTGAGTTTCGTCACCCTGGTCCTGCCGCACTGGAACCTCGTTGCCTATCTGGTCCTGCTGCCGTTCCTGCCGCGGCTGATGCGGCCTTATTGGCTCATCATCGGGCAAACGATCTGGGGGCTGTTCTACATCGCGGCCACCGTCGTCAATTACGGCTTCACGCCGATCAGCGACTTCAAGCAGTGGCGCGACGAGAGCACTGGCTGGGCCTACGGCTGGGGCCCGATCGCCGCCGCGGTGGAGCAGGCGAAGGCCGAGCACAAGGTCGGCTTTGTCGCAGCGCCCGACTATACCACGGCATCGCTGCTCGGCTTTTATGCCCACGACCCAGATGTCACGAGCCTCTCGCCCGCTCGCGACGAGTTCGACTACTGGTTCGATCCCCAATCGCATGCCGGCGAGGACGCGCTGCTGTTCGACGACAGCTGGCGTCCCATGGGCGGCGACATCACCTCGCACTTTGCGAGCGTGACCCCGCTGGTGACCCTGCCGGTGGTGGTCGACGGCAAGGAGCTCGATGTGCATCGGCTCTATCTCGCCACCGGCTACAAACCCAATGGCTGAGCCGATGGGCTTGAGCTGGCAGTCACTGCGCGCCGTCGCGCTGGTCCTGCTCGCGGTCAAGCTGGCGCTGCTCGTCCTCGCTCATCCGTTCATGGACGAGACCTACTACTTCATGTGGGGGCAGCATCCGGCGCTGTCGTATTTCGATCATCCGTCGCTGGTCGGCTGGGCCGAGGGCGTGTCCGGCGCCCTTTTCGGCTGGACCATCTTCGGTCTGCGCCTGCCGGTGCTGCTGACGCTGATCGGCGACATCTTCCTGCTCGATCTGCTCTCGCGTCACCGGGGCGAGCAGTGGCGCGGCTGGTTCTGGGGCAGCGTCGTGCTGCTGTTCGCGACGCCGATCCTATTCGGGCTGACCAGCGTGGCGCTGCCGGACCACCTGCTCGTCTTCTTCTCGCTGGCGGCCGTCTATGCCGTCGAGCGCTGGCAGGCCGACAGCAAGGCGCCGCGCTGGCTCTATCTCGCCGGGCTCGCCATCGGTCTTGCGACGCTCAGCAAGTACACCGGGGCGCTGCTCGGCGCGGGGCTCGTGCTCTACATCGTCACGACACCCGGGCTTCGGCCGGCGCTGCGGTCGCCGCATCTCTACCTCGCGGCCCTGGTGGCGATCGCGCTGCAGGCGCCGGTGCTGATCTGGAACGCGCAGCACGGCTGGGCGTCCTTCGGCTTCATCGTGGGCGGACGGCACGGGGTCGCCAGCCCGGCCAGTTTCTCCGGCGTCAGCGGCTACCTGCTCGGCGCGCTGGTGGTGCTGGCGCCGTTCATCCTCGTGCCGATGTTCCGGTTTGCCTTCGGCCGCGATGAGGCGCAGGGCTTCGCTCGTATCGTGTTCTGGCTGTCGAGCCTTGCCTTCCTTGTCGCGTCGCTGTTCGCCAACATCCTCATCCACTGGAATGTGGTGGCCTATGTCGCCGTGCTGCCCTATCTCGCGGGCAGTTGGCGGTCCCGCTGGCTGGCCGTGGCGCAAATCGGCTATGGGGCGCTCGCCATCGTGCTGGCAGCGGTGAACTACACCGTGGCGCCGCTGACCGCGTTCACCAGTCATGCCGACCAGACCTCGGGGTGGTCCTACGGTTGGGACGAAGTCGCCGCCGCGGTCCGCGGGGCCGAGGCAGGCGAGACGGTCGGCTTCGTTGCCGCCACCGACTACGCGCTGGCGTCGCCGCTCGGCTTCGCGCTGGCCGATGCCGACGTCACCAGCCTCTCGGCCAGGCACGACGCCTATGACGACTGGTTCGACCCGGCTTCGCACAAGGGGGAGTCCGCGATCATCGTCGCGGATCAGTGGCGGCCGATCGACAGTTCCCTGGCCGCGCAGTTCGGCGAGGTCGATACGGTCAAGAGCCTCGATATCGTTCGTTTCGGCAAACCGATTGACCACTACACGATTTATCTCGCGCGCAACTTTTCACCTGGTTGAGGGCCGGCTGGGGGCGGGTCCTCTGCCCGCCAAAAAACTGTCGTGCGCCTGCCGTTTTCGCCTTGAGGTCCGACGCATCACCCCCTATATACGCCCTGCGCCGCGGGTCATGACCGCAGCAGACTGGCGCACCGCACGACATTGGCGCGGGATGGAGCAGCCCGGTAGCTCGTCAGGCTCATAACCTGAAGGTCGCAGGTTCAAATCCTGCTCCCGCAACCAATGTCCTTCTGAAAAGAGCCCCCGTCGCCGGGGGCTTTCTTGTTTCCGAGCCTTAGTCGAAAAAGCCGGCGTCTTCCTCGCGAAGATACTGTTTTGCCGCTTTGGCGTCGATGTCGAGGCCGAGGCCCGGGCCCGGCAACAGGTCGATCATGCTGTCGTTGACGATGCGGCCCGAAGGAAGACCGGTGATGATGTCGTGCCACCACGGATCGGAGGCCGAGGGATACTCGAACGCGATATAGTTCGCGGGCAGGGTGGCGCAGACATTGATCAGCGCGCCCAGGCCCAGCAGGCCATTGGCGGTGCCATGCGGTGCCATCAGGATCGAGTGCATATAGGCGTGCTCGGCGACCCACTTGAGTTCGGCGATGCCGCCCGCGTCCGCGGGGTCGGGACCGATGACGCGCACGGCCTGCGTCTCGATCAGTTCCTTGAAGTTGTGCCGGCTGTAGATCTGCTCGCCGGTATGGATCGGGGTCGAGGTCGATTGCGTGAGCTCGCGATAGGCCTGCGGATTGACCCACGGCACGTAGTCACCGGTGAGCATGTCCTCGAGCCACATGATGTTGTACTTCTCGACCGCGCGCGCGAACTTGATGGCATCGGGCAGCATCCAGCCAGGGCCGCAGTCGAGTGCGAGGCTCACCTTGTCGCCCAGCACCTCCTTCATGGCGATGACGCAATCGAGCATGTGGTTGAAGCCGTGCTCGCTGATCACGCCCTGGTCCATGGCGCCATGGTAGCCCGCCTTCTTCTGAACGACGCCATAGTGAAAGTCGTCGATCGTGTCCTTCATGTTGGAATGGAACGAGATTCCCTGCTTCACCATGAAGAAGTTCTCGGGCAGCTCCTTCATCCACTTGACGTCAGCGGCGTAGTCTTCCGGCCGGTCGCCACTGCGCTTCTTACGGAGGTTGCCGTTATAGGCGCGCACCTTGTCGCGCACCTTGCCGCCGAGGAGCTTGTAGGCCGGCACATTCGCCGCCTTGCCGGCGATATCCCAGAGCGCGTGCTCGATGGCGCTGACCGCGGCGCCATAGGGCTTGAACGAGCCGCGCTGGCGAATCTTCAGCATGACGCGTTCGACGTCAGTCGGGTCTTCACCAAGCAGTGCGTCGCGGAAGTGCAGGATCCAGGGCTTGAGATACGTCTTGGTGTATTCGACCTCGCCCAGGCCATGGAGGCCCTCGTCGGTAACGATGCGGACAATCGGGTGCTTGCCGATAACGGCAACGCGCAGGTCGGTGATCTTCATGTGAGCCCCTATTGCACCGACGAAAACGCGGTCGGCGCGAGAAATTGGTTGGATACGTTGGACAGGATCGGTCCATCGCGTTCGGAGTCGTCCCGTGCCTTGTGCCAGGCTGGATCATTGATAAAGGCCGTCCACTTCGACTCCCGCTCGGCCATCGACTCCCAGGCGAGCAAATAGGTCAGCCGATTGCTGTTCTCGCCCACGACGGTGGTGAAAAAGCCGGCCTGGCGGATGCCGTGCTTGGCCCAAATCGTCAATGTGTGGTCGCTGAAGCGCCTGAGCAGAGGCGGCAAACGGCCGGGCAGGCAATCGTAGATGCGCAGTTCGTAGATCATGTTGAACCATTCACTTCGGGTGGACGCGATCAGCTCCAGGTGCGATCCCAGGAGTATTCGTTGTCCCACTGATCGGTGGGTTGCCAGATGCCGGTGACGCCGGGCTGCAGATGGCCGGAGATGACATCGTCGACCACGTCGTCGATGCCGAGGCCGGGTTTGTCGGGCACGGTGATGAAGCCGTCCTTCACCAGCGGCCGGGGCAGGCCGGTGACGATATCGTCCCACCAGTCGACGTCGACCGAATGATATTCGAGCGCCATGAAATTCTCGGTCGCAATGGCGACGTGCGCTGCGGCCATGGCGGCGATTGGGCTTTCAGCCATGTGGATGGCCATGGCGACGCCATGGTCCTGCGCCATGTCGCCAATCTTCTTGGTCTCGAGGATGCCGCCCGAGGTCAGCAGGTCGGGGTGGATCACGGAGATACCGGCCTCGAGTAGCGGCTCGAAGCCTTCCTTGAGGTAGATGTCCTCGCCGGTGCAGATCGGTACGGTGGTGGCCTGCTGCAGTTGCCGGTATTGGTCGGTGTACTGCCACGGGATCACATCCTCGAGCCAGGCCGGCACATATTTCTCGATCCGCCGCGCGAGGCGAATGCCGTTCTGCAGCGAGATGTGGCCGACATGGTCGATGGCAAGCGGGATCTCGTAGCCGATCACCTCGCGCACCTCGTGGATGTACTGCTCGAGCAGGTCGATGCCTTTGTCGGTGAAGTGCAGGCCGCTGAACGGATGGCGGACATTATGGATGTCGTAGACGGCGTTGCGCTTGCGCCGATCTTCGAGCGTCTTCACCGGGCCCCGTCCGGGATGGAGGCGGTAGCCTTCGAGCGAGCCGGTCGGAGCCACGACCGCACCGGGGACGTCGGCGATCTGCATCAGCCCGAGATCCATCTTGAGGAAGGTGAAGCCGCGGTCCATGCGCTCTTTCAGGCGCTTGCCGGTTTCGGTGCCGCTCGGCTTTTCCGCGTCGGTGTCGCAATAGATGCGGACCTTCTCGCGGAAGCGGCCGCCGAGCATCTGATATACGGGCACGCCATAGGCCTTGCCCGCGAGGTCCCAGAGGGCAACTTCTACGGCCGACACGCCGCCCCCCTGCCGGCCGTGCCCGCCGAACTGCTTGATGCGGCGGAACAGACGATCGATGTCGCACGGATTCTCGCCGAGGAGGCGGCTCTTCAGCATCAGCGCGAACGTGGCGCTGGCGCCGTCGCGCACTTCACCGAGCCCGACGATGCCTTGGTTGGTATAAATCTTGAGCAGCGCCGAGGTGAACGGCGCGCCGACGATCTCGGCCACCCGCATGTCGGTGATCCGAAGTTCTGACGGCTTCGAACTGGTGTTGACCCGGTCGAGGGCTTCTTCCCCGGCTCCGCGCGCGTTCGGCATCACATCCTCCTTGTGGTCGTCCTGCCGAGCGCGACTACGCCTCGATGGCATTGGCCTCGAGATAATCCCGGTTCATCTCGTAACCGAGCCCGGGCTTCTTCGGCAGTTTCAAACTGCCATTGGAGTTGTCGAGCGGCGTGTCGATCAGGCTGTTGTACTTGTTGAGGTTCCACTCCGACGTCTCGAGCTTGTAGAAGTTCGGCACCGTCATCATCACGTGCGCGCCGGCGACGACGTTGATCGGACCTGCCGCATCGTGCGGCGAGACGGGGATGTAGTAGGCCTCGCACAGGGCCGAGATTTTCTTGAGCTCGGTGATGCCGCCGGTCCAGGTCACGTCGGGCATGATGTAGTCGGCAAGCTTGTTCTCGAGAACTGGCGCGAAGTCCCATTTGGTGTGGCCGCGCTCGCCCCACGAGATCGGGGCGCTGACTTTCTCGCGCACCTGCTTGAGGGCATTCAGGCTCTCGGGCGGGCACGGCTCCTCGAACCAGTCGATGTCACCGGCCTCTTCCAGCGAACGGCAAAGGCGGATCGCGGTGGGCACGTCGAACCGGCCGTGCGCATCGATGAGAATTTCGGTTTCGGGGCCGGCGGTCTCGCGGATCAATGCGGTGAGCTCGGCCGCCTCGCGCTCGTGCTTACGGCTCATGCTGCCGTCGAGATAGCCGTTGCGCTGCTCGCGCGCCCGGCCATCGATCACTTCCCCTTGGTACTCATAGGGGTCGAACTTCAGCGCCGTGTGGCCGGAGTTGACGATATCACGGATCTCGTTGACCACGCCCTCCCTGCTGGTGAACTTGCGCTGGTCCGGATGAGTGTAGAGCGCGATCTCGTCGCGCACCGCACCGCCAAGCAACTCGTAGATTGGCTTGCCTAGAACCTTGCCGCGAATGTCCCACAGCGCGATGTCGATGGCGCTCACGCATTCGACCGCAGCGCCGCGGCTGCCCATATAGGTGTAGCTGCGAAAGGTCTTGTGCCACAGATACTCGATCTTGCCCGGGTCCTCGCCGACCAGCGACGAGCCAATCTGGCGCAGCATCGAGCAGAGCGCGCGATTGGCGAGCTTGGTGGTCGTGGTGATCTCGCCCCAGCCGCTGACGCCCTCATCGGTCGTCACCTCGATGAACAGGAACTCGCCCCAATAGGACGCCGATGACTTGATCAGCCACGGTTTCACACCGGTGATCTTCATTTCCTCTTACCTCTCCATGAAACTCTTTGCCGACGCCGATAGCACGATGGTCTAGCTTGCCCTGGCGGCGTCGTATGCGCGCATCTGCTCGAGAAGGTGCCGTCCCGAGCCCTCGACATGTTGGGCGATGCACTGGGCGGCCTTGTCCGCTTCACCGGCCTTGATGAGCGCGATCAGCTCGCGGTGCTCGCGGATCACCTGAGCGCGGCGGGCCAACGTGTAGTGGAAGCGCTGGCTTACCGAACGCAGCACCTCGCGGTGCTTCCACCAGATCTCGGCGGCAGCCCGGTTGTAGTGGCGCTGATAGACGACGGTATGGAACTGCACGTCGAGCCCACTGTGCAGCACGGCGTCGACGAAATTGTTCTCTTCGATCAGGCGCTGGATGCGCTCGAGCTCGGCGATGTCGGCGTCCGTCGCCATGCCGACGAACCAGCGCGTCAGCATGGGCTCGATGAGGGCGCTGATCTCGTAGATATTACGAACGAAGTCGTGGTCGATCGGGCGAACCCGGGCGCCGCGATTGGGCGAGAAGATCACATAGCCTTCGCCGCGCAACATCTGCAGCGCCTCGCGCACCGGGTTGGTGGAGGTGCCCAGCCGCTCGGCGAGGTCGGCGACAACCAGGCGCTCGTTCGGTTTCAGCCGACCGGACAGGATGTCCTCTCGGATCGTCTCATAGAGCGAAACGGCCCGGCGGCTCGAGACGTCAATCTCCTCGAGCCCGACAGGTGGCGACACCTTGAACTCACTCGTCCTCGCCAAACGCTATTCCCCCACGCCCATCGCCGTGCACACAGGTTGACGAAAAGAATGTACGATCCTTTCGCGTTGACACGCAATCGTCTGTCTGAAAACGTACAAAGCAATCGAGGGGATACATAAGAGCCAACAGCCGATCCTCTTGGTGGAGGCGACCCACGCATCCGATGCGTGGGCAGACAGCGAATCTGGAGGAGTAAATGATGAGCCTGAAACTGGGCGCCGTCCTGCGCGGCACGGTCGCCTCTGCCTTTATGGCATCGGCGATGTCGACATCCGCCATGGCGGCGCCGCCGGTTGACCTGAGCAAGTGGTCGCCCGAATATGTGAAGTCGATTGCCGGCACGAAGGACTTCGACACCGCAGCCGATTGCGCCAAGGTCACGCCGCTCGACTACAAGGGACACCTGACCTTCTGGTACCAGGGCGTGTTCGAAGGCGATCCGGACGTCCTGCGGCAGTACTACAAGGACTTCTTCGAGACCTTCCGCAAGACCTACCCCAACATCGATCTCGAAGAGCAGGGCATCACCTATAACGATCTGCTCGACAAGTTCCGCACGGCGCTCCTGGGCAATGCCGCCCCGATGGCGATCCGCCTGCAGATCCTGGGCGGTACCGAGTTCGCGGCCAAGGGCTACCTCCAGCCGCTGAAGCCAGAGGACGTCGGCTATTCGAGCGAGGACTTCTGGCCGGGTGCTTTGAAAGCCGTGACCTGGCAGGGGGTGACCTACGGCATCCCGACCAATAACGAGACCATGGCGCTCATCTGGAACGCAGATATCTTCAAGCGCGCCGGCCTCGACCCGGACAAGCCACCGGCAACCTGGGACGACGTCGTCAAGTACTCCAAGCAGATCCACGACAAGCTCGGTATCGCCGGCTACGGTCTGGTGGCCCGCAAGAATGCCGGCAACACACCGTACCGCTTCATGCCGCAACTATGGGCCTATGGCGGCGGTGTCTTCGATGAGGCCGAACCGAACCCGACGTATCAGAAGATCGAGCTGGACAGCCCCGAAAGCAAGCGCGCGCTGCAGGCGTCGTACGACATGTATGTGCGCGACAAGTCCGTGCCCGTCTCGGCGCTGACCAACCAGCAGGCGGACAATCAGCCGCTCTTTTTGGCCGGCCAGCTCGGCATGATGATCTCGCATCCGTCCGACTACGACGTGATGCAGGACCTGCTGAAGAAGACGACGGGCAGCGACACGCAGAAGGCGCAGACGGTCATCGACAATATGCGTTACGGCCTGATCCCGACCGGTCCGGACGGCAAGCGCGCCGTGGTGTTCGGCGGATCCAACATCCACATCCTCAAGCCCGAATATGTCGAGGGCGGCAAGGTGGATGAGCCGGCTGCCAAGGCCCTCATCTGCATGTGGACCAGCCCCGAATGGTCGCTGAAGCTCGCCTATGTCGGCTCCAACCCCGGCAACCTCAACGGCTTCCTGACCAAGTGGATGAAGGAGCGCCTCGAGAAGACGAAGTTCCTCGACGTCACCACCTCGATGCTGCCCTACGGCGTGCCGTTCCCGGCCCTGCCGCAGTCGCCTGAGATCATGAACATCATCATTCCGGACATGCTGCAGAATGCCCTGACCGGCGCGATGACTGTCGACCAGGCAGCCGACGACGCGGCTAAGAAGGTAAAGGACCTGATGAGCGGCGGCGGCCTCTAACTTAGCAATCGCAAATATGACCGGCGGCGCTTATGCTGCCGGTCCCCTTTCAGTCGAGAGCAGGGCACACCACGAATGACGACGGTGACGACCGGCCAACCTGCCGCGGCACGCGCGGTGACCAAAGTCCGATCCGGCATCTTCAATCAGGCGTGGATCAATCGCGCCGACTACCTGTATGTGCTGCCGGCCCTCGTGGTGATGCTCATCGTCATCGCCTACCCCATCTATTATACGATCGACCTGTCGTTCTTCAAAACGCCGCCTGGGCTGCAGTTGAAGGACAAGGAATTCATCGGCCTCGACAACTATACCGCCATCCTCACCAGTGAGGTGTTCTGGCGCGTTACGCTCAACACCATCATCTGGACGCTGGCGTCGACTGTCTTCTCATTCATACTCGGCTTCGGTTCGGCGCTCGCACTGCATCGCGACTTCATCGGCCGCGGCGTGCTCCGGGCCATCCTGATCATTCCGTGGGTGATCAGCGCCGTCGCCGCTTCCTACATCTGGAAGTGGATCTATCACTCCGAATTCGGGGTGATCGGGGCTGTGCTGATGCAACTTGGGCTCGTCAGCAGGCCGCCGAACTTCATCGATAGCGTCAGCACGGTTCTGCCCTCGCTGATCGTGGTCAACATCTGGCGTGAGTTTCCCTTTGCGATGATCATGCTGATGGCCGGCCTGCAGACAGTCCCCGAGCAATTGCTGCGCGCCGCAAAGGTGGATGGCGCCTCCGCCTGGCAACGCTTCTGGCATGTGACTTTCCCGCATCTGAGAGGCGTGTCCACGGTGACGGTGTTGCTGCTCGCGGTGGCGAACTTCAACTCCTTCATCATCCCCTGGATCATGACCGGGGGTGGACCCTCGAACGCCTCGCACATCTGGATCACGCATATTTACGAGCTTGCCTTCGGGCGCCAGCGCTGGGGTGTGGCCGCGGCTTATTCGGTGCTGCTGTTCATCATCCTGATGACCTTCGGCTACTTCTATGTGCGTGCGTTGAGCCGTGGCGAGAAGGGAGCCGACGCATGACCTCCTCCGCCATAGCCGCTCCGGCAATGGGTGCCCGCCGCAAGCCGATCGACGGCTGGCGCTGGGCAGGGCGGCTTTTCCTGCTGCTCATGCTGTTCTTCACCGCAGTGCCGATGATCTGGATGCTGCTGACCTCGATCAAGTCGGGCTTTGCGGCGATGCAGTTCCCACCACAATGGTGGCCGGCAGAGCCCACGCTCGCGAGCTACCAGAAACTGCTCGATCCGCAGAACAGTGTCGGGCAGGATTTCCTGCGCTTCTTCTGGAACAGCCTTTACGTATCGAGCATCACCACCGTGCTGAGCGTGGCGGTCGCGGTGCCGGCAGCCTACGCGTTCTCGCGCTTCCATTTCCCGGGCCGCAGGTTCCTCTTCTTCTCGGTGCTCCTGCGCAACATGTTTCCCGCAGTGATCTTCCTTGTGCCGCTCTTCATCCTGATGCGCTTCCTCGGCCTGGTGAACACCCACGGCTCGCTGATCCTCACTTACATGACCTTTGGCCTCCCGCTTGCCATCTGGCTGCTCAAGGGGTTCTACGACAACATCCCGATCCAACTCGAACAGGCGGCCCGCATCGACGGCGCCACGCGCTTCCAGGCGTTCCTCGTTGTTGTCATGCCGCTTTCGGTTCCGGGCATCATTGCCACCGCGATCTATTCGTTCATCGGGGCTTGGAACGAATATATTTACGCCTACACATTCCTCACCAGGAACGACCAGTTGACCTTGCCGGTCGGCATCCAGCGTTTCTTTTCCGAGAATACCGCGGACTTTCCCGGCCTGATGGCGGCAAGTTTCATGATGAGCGTGCCGGTGGTCGTCCTGTTCCTGCTTCTGCAACGATACTTCGTACGCGCCCTCACAGAAGGCGCGGTCAAGCACTAGGAGCTGCCATGGCCCACGTGGTCCTCAACGATCTCGTCAAGTCCTACGGCAGCTTCAACGCCGTCAACAACGTTTCGCTGACGGTCAACGACGGCGAATTCGTTGCGCTCGTCGGTCCCTCCGGGTGCGGCAAGACGACGACGCTGAACCTCGTTGCCGGCCTGATCCCTATCACCTCGGGGGAGATCACCATCGGCGACCGTCTGGTCAATGATCTGGATCCCAAGGATCGCGACATTGCGATGGTGTTTCAGAACTACGCCCTCTACCCGCAGAAGACGGTCTACAAGAACCTTGCCTTCCCATTGCAGATGCGCCGGCTCCCCAAGGACGAGATCGACAGGAAGGTGCGCGAGGCGGCACGCGTCCTCGACATGACGCACCTGCTTGAGCGCAAGCCGCGCGAGCTGTCGGGCGGACAGCAGCAGCGCGTGGCGCTCGGCCGCGCTCTGGTGCGCGACCCGGCGGTATTCCTGATGGACGAGCCGCTCAGCAATCTCGACGCCAAGCTCCGTGTGCAAATGCGCAGCGAAATCAAGCGCTTTCACCAGGACCTCTCGGCCACCGTGATCTATGTCACGCACGACCAACTAGAGGCGGTCACCATGGCCGACAAGATGGCGGTGATGAGCGGCGGGGTGCTGCAGCAATATGCTTCGCCGGCCGAAGTGTTCGCCCATCCTCGCAACACGTTCGTTGCGGGGTTTGTCGGCTCGCCGGCGATGAGCCTCATTCCACTCGACGTCACCGCCGAAGGCGGGGAGTCCGTGCTGCGGAGCTCCGAGGGGTGGAGTCTGCGCTTGAGCGCCGAGAATGCGCGCAAGGCGCAGAGGTCGTCGACGCCCAAGGTAATTCTCGGCGCCCGCCATTCGACCCTGAGGCTGCACAAGGACGCAGTGCCGGGCACAGTCCCGGGTAAGGTCTACACGGTCGAGCCGACCGGCGACGTCACGTTCGTTCAGGTCTATTTGGGCGAGCATATCGTCATTGTCAGTCTCGACCCCGGAGCCCTGGTCAGGGCCGATGAACCCGTATGGATCGAGTTCGATCAGGCCAGGCTGCATCTGTTCGACGGCGAAACGCAGCAGTCGCTGGCGCTGGGCTAAAACGGTACTCTGATGCGGATCACGGCGATCAAGCCCTATCCCGTGTGGGTGGGCACGCGGAACCAGATGCTGGTCAAGGTCGAGACCGACGAGGGCATTTTCGGCTGGGGCGAAAGCGGCCTCAGCGGGCGCGAGCAGGCGGTGGTGGGCGCGCTCGAGCACTATCGCGAGTTCCTGATCGGCCACGATCCGATGCAGATCGGCGCACTTTGGCAGGAGATGTACCGCAGCCAGTATTTCGAAGGCGGTAGGGTGTTGCAGGCGGCGATCTCGGCGCTGGACATTGCCTTCCACGACATCAAGGGCAAGGCGCTGGGAGTGCCGGTTCACCAGCTTCTTGGTGGCAAGCAGCGCGATCGGATTCCGACCTTCGCCTCGACCTCGGCCGAGCCGGGGCCAGCGATGATCGACCAGGCGAAGGCGCTGATGGCGCAGGGTTGGAACGTCATCCGGTTCTTCCCGTCCGGGCATGCCGGGCATGACAACATTTACGAACCGCGTGAATCGATCGGACCGACTGCCAGAGGCATGGTTGCCGCCCGGGAGGCGCTTGGCGACAGCGTGGTGCTGGGCATCGACTATCACCACCGGCTGAACGTTGCTGAAGCTGCCAGCTTTTGCCAGAAGATGCCTCGAGGAACACTCGATTTCCTCGAGGAGCCGATCCGCGACGAGACGCCCGAGGCCTACGAGTCGCTGCGCACGATGACTGACGTGCCGTTTGCGATCGGCGAGGAGTTTGCCAGCAAGTGGCAGTTCCTGCCCTACATCGAGCGCGGCATTCATCAGTTCAACCGCATCGATGTATGCAATGTCGGTGGCCTGACCGAGGCCATGAAGATTGCCGGGTGGAGTGAGGCACACTATGTCGACATGATGCCGCACAACCCGCTTGGACCTGTCTGCACCGCTGCGACGGTGCATTTCTGCGCGGCGATCGCCAACATGGCCTGGCTTGAGACGCGGACGACGCAGTACGAGAAGCTGGGCTTCGACAACTCCGTGTACTTCCCGATCCAGCCCCAACTGGACGGGGCGAGCTATCCGGTGAGCAACGCGCCTGGCCTTGGCATCGAGGTCAACGAAGAGCTGGTGGCAAAGGAAAGCTTCAGGTTCTGGGAGGCTCCACACCTGAAGCGGCGAGACGGGGCAACGACCAACTGGTAAGTTAGAACGTCGGTCTTGTTTCGCGGCATGTTGACTGGAACCGTCTCGCACGGCTGGTAACGCCTTGCCGCGGCGATAAAATTCCGCTAGCAATGAATCATTGCGTGAGTACACGGCGCCATGTTCGGGCGCTTTTTTTAACCGTTGATCGCTGCGGGGGGCGATCATGGATGATAATGTTGAACGGGCCCGCGGATATTTCGCCGTCGCGGCCCGCGGTATGCAGCCGGCGGGCGTCAGACAGAGCAATATGCGGGCCGTGTCGCGCGTGATTGCCCGGACACCGGGTGTGTCCAATGCCGAGATCGCGCGGTTGACTGGGCTCGCGCCGCAGACCGTTTCGGCCGTCCTGACGTCGCTCGACGACGCCGGGCTGCTCACTCGGGGCCCGGCGCAACGGCGCGGCGGCCGTGGCCAGCCCGCCATCCCGATCTATCTGAATGCCAAGGGCGCTTTCGCAATCGGCATTGAGATTGGCTGGGATGGGCTCGCCGTGGCACTGGTCGACATGGCCGGCCGTGTGGTCGAGCGCCTGGTGCGCAGCCACGACTATCCTGATCCCGGCTACATCCTTGCGGAGCTCGGCAGGCTGATGCCGTCCCTCCTCGAGTCACCGCGATCATCCGAGCGGACGCGGATACTCGGGGTCGGCGTCGCTGTCCCGCACGAACTGGGACAGCCAAATGACCAGTTGCCGCCGCCGAACGGGCAAGCGAACCCCTGGTCCAGCATCGATATCCGGCTCGAGGTGGAACAGCTGACCGGGTTGCCGACGCGGCTGCTCAGCGACGGCGCCGCTGCGTGCTGGGCGGAGTTTTTGTCGCGCAGCCGGCCGTTGCCGGCCAACTTCGCGTTCCTCGGCGTCGGTACGTTCGTGAGCGCCGGCTTCATCGCCGACGGAAGGCTCTGGGAGCGAGGCGGCGCCGGCTCCGTCGCTTTCGGCGCCATGCTGGTGACGGATCAAGCCGGAACGTCCCGATGCGTCGAGGACATTGCTTCCTTGCGGGCCCTGGAACTGCGGTTGCACCAATCGAGGACCTCGCTCGCGGACATTCTTGGCGATGCGCCGAGCGAGGAGGCTGTGCACGTCCTGGCCGACTGGACCGGCGGGGCAGGGTTTGCCCTGGCGCAGGCGGTGCTCAACACCACGACGCTGCTGGCCGTCGACGTCGTGGTGCTCGGCGGGCCGTTGCCGCATCCCTGGCTGGAGCGGCTGGCCGAGGCAACGGAAGCCGAGCTCCACCGGATCGGCGCACACCGGCAGGGACTACCAAGGATCGGCATTGGCAGCCTCGGTCGCGCCGCCGCGGCGCAGGGCGCCGGCATGTTGCAGATTTATCGCCGCTATTTTTCGCGAGAGCTGGCCGATCTCGATGAGGAGTGAGTTGTCCCGGCCCGCCTCTGTGGTAGCAATACAGCCAACAGAGGGGAGGGGGCGGTGAGCGTCGAATCCATTTACGAAGTTCTCGATCCGCGGTTCGCGGGTTTGTTCAATGGCAATGCAAGGCTCGACCAGCTCTACACAGGCTGCCGCTGGGCCGAGGGGCCGGCCTGGCTTGGCGGAGCGCGCTCGCTGATCTGGTCGGACATCCCAAACAACCGGATGTTGCGCTTCGACGAGGCAGACGGGCATGTGAGCGTGTTCCGCGCGCCGTCCAACAATTCAAACGGTAACACGGTCGATCGGCAGGGCCGGTTGGTTACCTGCGAGCATGGGGCGCGGCGCGTAACACGCACCGAGCACGACGGGCGCATCACGGTGATCGCCGACCGCTTCGAGGGCAAACGCTTCAATTCGCCCAATGACGTGGTGGTGAAGTCGGACGATTCGATCTGGTTCACCGATCCCACATACGGCATCGACACCGACTACGAGGGCCACCAGGGCGACAGCGAGATCGGCCGTTCGAACGTCTATCGCGTCGATCCGCAGAGCGGCGCGATCACGGCGGTGATCACGGACATGATCAAGCCGAACGGTCTCGCTTTTTCGCTCGATGAGAGCCAGCTCTATGTCGTCGACACCGGCCGTACGCACGGGGCACAGCATCCAAGACACATTAGGGTCTTCGACGTGAACGGCACCACGCTGCGGGGCGGCCGGGAATTTGCAGAATGCACCGTCGGCCTTTTCGACGGGTTCCGCCTCGATGTCGAGGGTCGGATCTGGACCAGCGCCGGCGACGGCGTGCACTGCTATCTCCCGGACGGTGCGTTGATCGGCAAGATTCTGGTGCCCGAGGTGGTGGCGAACGTCTGCTTTGGCGGCCTCAAGCGTAACCGGCTGTTCATCTGCGGCACGACCTCGCTCTACGCGGTGTATGTCATGACCAACGGGGTGAAGACGTACTAGCGGCTGGCCTATCGATCAGCGGGCAGTCCAGCCGCCGTCGATCAGCAACGTCTGGCCAGTGATCAGGGATGCTGCGTCGGACGCAAGGAAGACCACGGCATCGGCCACCTCACGCGGCTGGCCGATGCGATGCAACGCCGCGATGCGGTTGATGACATCGGCGCGGAAGGCGGGTCGCGACAGCATCGCCTCGGTGCCATCAGTCTCGATGAAGGTTGGCGCCACGCAGTTCACCCGAACGTTGTTCTTCCCCCACTCGACGGCGAAGCATCGCGTCATATGCGAGACGGCGGCCTTGCTGAGGCAGTAGACGGCTTCGCCCGGCAACGCTACGGCACCGGCCTGCGAGCCCATGTTGACGATGGCGCCCTGGCCACGCGCCAGCATGTGCCTGCCGGCGTACTGCGTGAGGAAGAAAGTCGAGCGGACGTTCAGGTCGAGCAGGTGGGCGAAAACCTCTTCGCTGTAGTCCTCGACCGGCCGCTCCTCGACGCCACCGCCGGCGTTGTTGACGAGGATATCGAGCTGGCCGAAGGCCGCGATCGCGGCGTCGATCGCGGCGCGGCCCTGCACGAGGTCGAGCACATCGAGCTGCATCGGCAGCGCACGCCGACCCTTGGCTTCGATTTCCGCGGCCAGGCCGCTGTCGGCCCCGGCGTCACGGAGGCCCAGCGCGACGTCGGCGCCGGCATCGGCCAACGCAAGCGCAATGGCGCGGCCGAGACCGCGGGCGGCGCCGGTCACCAGCGCGGTGCGGCCGGTAAGATCGAAGCTCGTGGTCACTTCACGTCTTCCCAATTGCCCGATTTCTCAGAGCGGAAAATGGCATCGAGCACCCGCATCTGGCTGATCGCGTCCTCGATGCCGTAGGGCATCTGCTGCTGGCCGAGGATCGCGAGTGCGAAATTCTCAGCCTGCTCCGTGTACTGGTCGACAGCGCGAATGATCTCGCGGCGGTAGAGGTCGCGCTGTGGGCCGGCGCCGACGAGGATCGCGGTCTGTTCGTCCGGCGGTGCATTGAATGGAATGACGATTTCAAGGCTCTTTTGTGTGCCGAAGACCTCGACACTCTGTCGCCCGGCGGTCTGCGTGCCGCAGACAAAGCTCAGCTGCCGGCCACCGCCAAAATCGGCAATGACGCTCGCCAGCCGATCCGTGCGGAATGCCGGATCGCGATCGACCAGGGCGACGACGCGTTTGGGCTCGGCTTCGAACAGGTAGCGACCGGAGATGACGCAGTAGCAGCCGATGTCGAGCAGTCCGCCACCGCCGATGTCGGCGAGGTTTCGGACATTGTTCGGATCGTCGAGATAGTAGAGGAATGCGGCACGGACGAGATGCACCTTGCCCAGTTCACCCGTACGGACGATCTCACGAGCGCGGTGCCATTGCGGATGGTGCCGCACCATGAACGCCTCGGTGACCAGCACGTTGCCGGGTGCGGCGCGAAGCCCTTCGGCTTCCTTCGCCGTCATCGAGATCGGCTTCTCACAGAGCACATGCTTGCCGGCGCGCGCCGCTGCCAGCGTCACCGGCACATGCAGGTGATTGGGCAGCGGATTGTAAATGGCATCGATTTCGGGGTCCGAAAACAGGGCTTCATAGCTGCCGTAGGCGCGGGCATTGCCGAGTCCAAGCTCGGCAAGTGCCGCCTTCGCCTTGCCGAGATCGCGCGAGGCGAGCGCGACCACCTCGGAATGCGGGGACTTCATGATTCCCGGCGTCATCTTTTTCATGCCGATGTCGGCGGTTGAAACGATTCCCCAGCGAATTTTGCGGTCGGCCATAGCGATTCCTCCTGAACCGGGACGCATCTTTACCCGGCATTTGCCGAACGAAAAACGGGTTCCCACATTGGTCGCCGATGCTCTATTGAGGCAGGCGAGTGGAGTGTTGTCCGATGCCCAAGACCGACATCGCGCGTCGCGTCTATAATCACACCTGGAAGCTCGATCCGATCGTGCGCTCGCTGCTCGATACGGACTTCTACAAGCTCCTGATGCTGCAGATGATCTGGGGCCTGTATCCCAAGGTCGATGCGACGTTCTCGCTGATCAACCGCAAGACCAGTGTGCACCTCAGCGAAGAGATCGACGAGACTGAGCTTCGCGCGCAACTCGATCACGCGCGTACCCTGCGCTTCAGCAAGAAGGAGATGATCTGGCTTGCCGGTAACAGCTTCTACGAGAGCCGGCAGATTTTCTCGCCTGAGTTCCTGCGCTGGCTCGCCGATTTCCGTCTGCCCGACTATGAGTTGATCAAGAAGAACGGCCAGTACGAACTCAACTTCCCCGGCCGCTGGGTCGAAACGACAATGTGGGAGATCCCCGCGTTGGCGATCATCAACGAGCTCCGCTCGCGCGCCGCCCTTCGCAACTACGGGCCGTTCACGCTCGACGTCACCTACGCCCGCGCCAAGGCGAAGATGTGGGAGAAGGTCGAGCGACTGAAGAAATTGCCCAACCTGCGCATCTCGGACTTCGGCACCAGGCGCCGGCACTCCTTCCTGTGGCAGCGCTGGTGCGTCGAGGCGCTGAAGGAAGGGTTGGGCAGCAATTTCACCGGCACCTCCAATGTGCTGCTCGCCATGGACAACGACCTCGAGGCGCTCGGCACCAACGCGCATGAACTGCCGATGGTGCTCGCCGCCATCGCGCCCAACGAGGACGTGCTCCGCTATGCGCAATACCAGGTGCTGCAGGACTGGAAGAGCTACTATGGCGGCAACCTGCTGATCGTGCTGCCGGATGCCTTCGGCACCGATGCCTTCCTGCGCGACGCGCCGGACTGGGTAGCCGACTGGACCGGCTTCCGGCCCGACAGCGCGCCGGCCATTGAGGGCGGCGAGAAAATCATTTCGTGGTGGAAGAGCCGGGGGCGCGATCCACGGGAGAAGCTGCTGATTTTCTCGGACGGGCTCGACATCGATATGATCGAGGAGGCCTACTACCACTTCCAGGGACGTGTGCGCATGACCTTCGGCTGGGGCACCAACCTCACCAACGATTTCGTCGGCTGCTCGCCCTTCGTCAATCATCAGCTCGATCCGATCTCGCTGGTCTGCAAGGTCAGTTCCGCCAATGGCCGGCCAGCGGTGAAGCTTTCAGACAATCCCGAGAAGGCGACCGGCGACCCAAAGGAGATCGCGCGGTACATCCGCATCTTCGGCGATAAGGGGCGGGTGGCACACGAGGTCGTCGTTTGACGCGCTATTCCGCGTGCATCGAATGGCTGTTCGCCGATGCCGACTCGTTGCCGCCCTTGCCTGGCACCCCGGAGGCAGCGCTGATGGGCGGAAGCGCGACAAGCTTTCCCGATCGGATCCGCGCGGCGAAAGCCGCCGGCATGGCTGCCGTCGAGTTCTGGCATTGGTCGAACAAGGACCTCGTCGCGGTGAAAACCGCGCTGGTCGACACAGGGCTGCCGCTCTCTGGCATTCTCTGCGAACCGATCAGCCGCATTACCGATCCCGCGCAGCATGCAGTCTTTCTTGATGGCGTGCGCGCCTCGCTCGCGGCCGCGCGGAAGCTCGGCGCGGCCGTGCTGATTGCACAGGCCGGCGATGATCGGCCGGGCATTCCGCGCGAAGCGCAGCACGCGGCGCTGGTGAAGGTGTTTCGAGAGGCGGCAAGGCTGCTCGAAGGCTCGGGCGTGGTCATCGCCATCGAGCCGCTCAACGATCGTGTGGACCATCCGGGCTACTATCTCACCTCCACTGTCGAGGGGCTCGACATCGTCGACGAGGTCGACCGGCCGGAGGTCAGGCTCCTCTATGACATCTACCATTCGGCGATGATGGGCGAGCATACCGAGGACGTGCTGGACGGGCGCGTGGATCGTATCGCGCACGTGCACCTTGCCGACACCCAGGGTCGCGGCCAGCCGGGCAGCGGCACGATGGACTGGGCAGCGAGGATCGACTGGCTGGAGAGCCACGGCTACGGCGGCTTCATCGGACTCGAATATCGGCCCACCATCGGCACGCTCAATAGCCTGAGCTTCCGCCATCGCGGCTAACGTTCGCGATATCGCAACAGTCTGGTGCATTTCTTCGACATTCCGCATCAATCGGCATGGCGCCATATCTCGTCGTGAAAGCGGCGCCTCGAGGCGCGACGCGGAGATCGCATCATGCTCAATCAGATCAAAGGGCTGCATCACGTCACGGCGATGGCCAAGGATGCTGCCGAAAACAACGCATTCTGGACCGGGACACTCGGGCTGCGCCGGGTCAAGCAGACTGTCAATTTCGACGAACCCAGCGTCTACCATCTCTATTACGGTGATGAAGTCGGCACACCCGGCTCGGTGATGACCTACTTCCCGTTCCCACACATCGTGCGGGGCCGGCCGGGGACCGGCGAGGTGGGAACCACGGTATTCAGCGTTCCAGAGGATTCGCTCGGCTGGTGGGAAGAGCGGCTCAGGGCGCGCAGCGTCGGCGGCCTCACGCGCGAAGCAAGCTTCGGGCAGAAACGGTTGCGTTTCAGCGGACCGGACGGAGACGGACTCGCATTGGTCGAGGACAAGAAGGATGTTCGCCTGCCATGGACGCATGGCGGAATTCCCGGCGACAAGGCGATCCGCGGCTTCCATTCGGCGTCGCTGCGGCTGCGAGATGAGGGGGCCACCGAAGAGCTCCTCAAGTTCATGAACTATGAGGTTGCCGATACGCATGCGGGCATCAAGCGGCTGGTGCGACCCGACGGCAACGGCGCGGATTTCATCGATCTCGAGACGCTGCCGGGGACGCCATTCGCCGGCCTCGGCGCCGGATCGGTGCACCATATCGCCTTTGCGGTACCGACCAAGGCGGACCAGTTGATCGTCCGCAAGGCTCTGATGGATACGGGCTACCAGCTGACGCCGGTGATCGATCGCGACTATTTCTTCTCGGTCTATTTCCGGACGCCGGGCGGCGTGCTGTTCGAAATCGCAACCAACGAGCCTGGTTTTGCCCGTGACGAGGATACGGCGCATCTGGGTGAAGCGCTGAAGCTGCCACGGCAGCATGAGCACCTCCGGGCCGAGCTCGAAAAGACACTGGAGCCGCTGAACTAGGAGCGCGGCGATGACCTATCACTTCGCCGAGGTGGCGGCGCCGAGCGGGTCGCCGCTCCTCGTGCTGCTGCACGGGACCGGCGGCGACGAGCACGACCTCATCGGGCTCGGCCGGCAACTGATGCCGCGAGCGCATCTGGTGTCCCCGCGCGGCGACGTGCTCGAGGGCGGCGCGCCACGGTTCTTCCGGCGGCTCGGCATGGGCATCTACGACATGGACGATCTGCAGCGCGCCACCGACAAGATGGCGGAATTCATTCGGGCAACTGTCGCGCGGGTGCGGCCCGGCTCGGTGGCGGCGCTGGGCTATTCGAACGGCGCCAATATTCTCGCATCTGTCCTGTTCACCACCCCGGAGCTCGTTGATCGCGCGGTGCTCATGCATCCGCTGATCCCGTTTGTGCCCCCGCCGCAGCCTCTATTGAGGGGCCGGTCCGTACTCCTCACCGCTGGGCGTCGAGACCCGATCGCGCCGGTG
>Ga0157371_10001276_pt1 | contig 26564 bp, 26 predicted proteins | sample C45metaG_FD_113462 | JGI IMG/M metagenome (GOLD analysis project Ga0157371, IMG submission 113462) | Corn rhizosphere microbial communities from Kellogg Biological Station, Michigan, USA - C4-5 metaG | ecosystem: Host-associated > Plants > Roots > Rhizosphere > Soil | place: USA: Michigan... | reverse complement strand
TCGATGGGCGGCTGGCTCGCGCTGCTGCACGCGCAATCGGGCGCAGCGGATGCGGTGGCCGCCTACTACGCGACCCTCAGCGAGGCGCAGCACGGCGTCATCCCCAGCCCGGTGCTGCTGCACTTCGCCGAGATCGACGAGTGGGAGGAGGGGCAGGACCCCGAGTCGTTCATCGACCTGCTCAAGGACCACGGCACCCCGGTCACCGAGTACAGCTACCCGGGAACCGTGCACTCCTTCGCCAATGCGACGATCGGCGACAAGGTGGATGTCGACGCCGCGGCCCTCGCCTTCACCCGCACGGCCAACTTCCTGCAGAAGCACCTCGTCGACTAGCCGCGCGACCAGCGGTACAGCTACCCGCGCACGTCCCACAGGTGGTGCGTCGGGTCGTGCACGAGGTACGTGGCGAAGCTGCTCACGGTGAAGCGGGCCCCGTCGCCGCGCCTGCCCGGCCTCGACCATGCACCGTCCGGCACCGCGTCGAAGGCGTCGGCGAGGGCGAGCCCCGCGTCGACCAGTTCGCGACCCACGGTGGCGGGATCTTGCTCGTTGTACCGACCCTCGACGGCAGTCTCGTCCTGATCCCAGTTCGGGTAGACGGGGTCGTCCTGTGTGAGCATCAGGCCCAGGCGCACCAGGAAGAGGCGGTACACGTCGCGCACGTGGGCGGCGTACTCGAGCGGCGACCAGGTGCTGTCGTTCGGGCGCACCGCGACATCCGTCCGCTGCAGAACGGCCGGCCAGGCCGCCACGTTCTCGCGGATGAGGGCGGCCACGTCGTCATCGTGGACGGCGGATGCGTCGAAGCCGCAGTCGGGGCACGGTCGTTCCAGCACCCAGGTCCAGTCTTTCGTGTCGGGAGTTATCGGCATGGCTCCATGCTGCACCATGCCCGCCCGGGAGGTCGAGCTCAGGCCTCGATGCCCGGCACCGCGACCGCCTGCGACATGAAGCGCAGCACGTTCTCGTCCACGATGATGTCGCTCGGGCGCAACGGCCTGGTCAGGTACAGCCCGTCCAGCGCGGAGATGCGGCTGAGCGCGACGTAGGTCTGGCCGGGGGCGAACGAGCGGGATCCGAGGTCGACGATCGCGCGGTCGTAGGTCTTCCCCTGCGACTTGTGGATGGTGACCGCCCAGGCCAGCCGCAGCGGAAACTGGGTGAACTCCGCCACGATGTCGCGCTTCAGCTGCTTGGTCGCGGCCGAATAGCTGTACTTGTACTTCTCCCAGACGGCCGGCTGCACCTCGTGCTCCTCGCCGTCCACCTCCACGAAGACGGTGTCGGCGATCTTGGTCACCGTGCCGACGCTGCCGTTCACCCAGCGCTGGTCGGAGTCGTTGCGGAGGAACATCACCTGCGCGCCCATCTTCAGCTCGAGCGATTCGTCGGCCGGATACGCCCTGCCCCCGAACTCCCCGGTGATCTCCGCCCTGGCCGTGAGCACCCTGCCGGGCAGCCTGGCGAGCTCGGTCGCGTTGATCCGGTTGACCGTGGCGTTCGTGGTGGCCAGGGTGATCGCCCCATCCGCGGGGGCGGGGCGGGCGCCGGTCTCGTTCAGCCGTTGGGCGATCTCCGCGGTCACCTGCCCGTGCCGCACCGCGTTCAGCATGTACTTGAACTCCTGCTCGTGCTGGCGGTGGATGGTGCTCAGCTCGAAGATGCGCAGCTCGGTCTCCTGCCACACCTTCGCGTCGAAGAACCACATCGAGCGGTACTGGTCGGCGAAGTACGCCCTCTCGTCGGCGTCCCCCGGCACAGGCGCCAACTGGTACGGGTCGCCGAAGAGCACCACCTGCACGCCGCCGAAGGCCTCGAGCGGGCGCTGCCTGGCTTGCCTCAGGCTGCGGTCCACGGCATCCAGCAGGTCGGCGTTGACCATCGAGACCTCGTCGATGACCAGGGTGTCCATGGTGTTGAGGAGCTTCCGCAGCGCCGCGCTCTGCTCGATCTCGCGGTCGGCGATCACCCCGATGGGCAGCAGGAACAGGGAGTGGATGGTCTGGCCGCCCACGTTCAGAGCGGCGACGCCGGTCGGTGCGCAGATCACCACCTGCTTCGACGTGTTCCAGGACAGGTGATTCAGCAGCGTGGACTTGCCGGTGCCCGCGCGCCCGGTGACGAAGATGTTGTCGCGCGTGGTCTCGATGTTGTCGAACACGGCGGACTGCTCGGCAGAGAGCGTGAACTCGGCCACGAAACACCTCTCAGCACGATCGACGGACTATCCAATCTACTGCGCGCCGCTCCGATCGACCGGATGCCGCGGCCTGTCGTGCACCGCCGCCCGCGGGGGCACCCTGTGCAGGACCGGCCTGCCCGGCTCGCCGCCCAGCACACTTTAGGATGTGGGAATGGGCCACCGCCGCATCGTCATCACCTGGATCGTGCTCGGTGGTCTCGTCGTCGCGGCGTTCGCGGGCACGGTGATCGCCCTCAACGCGACGCTGTACAGCGCGAGCGGCTTCGTCGGCTCCTACCTGGCGGCGCTGTCCCGGCAGGACGTCTCCGCGGCAGTGAAGCTGGCGGGGCCGATGCCCGGCGGCCAAAAGACCGGTGGCGAGGCGCTCGACCGGGAACTGCTCGACCCGCGGGCGCTCGGGGAGTTGGGCGACATCCGCCTGGTCGACGACACCGTGCAGCCAGACGGCCGGCACCGGGTCAGCTACCGCTACAGCCTGACCGGAACCGGGATCTCCGGCACCACCTCCAGCACCACCGGGATGACCACCTTCACCGTCGAGCGCGCGGGCACCCGGATGGGGCTGTTCACGGCCTGGCGCTTCTCCACGAGCCCCCTCGGCACGCTCACGATCACCCCGCAGCACGACGCGGCGTTCACGGTCAACGGCCTGTACCTGAGCTCCACCGGCCCCGACGCCCCCCGCAGCTTCCTCGCGCTGATCCCGGGCGACTACCTGCTCGGCCACGACTCGGACTACTTCACCGCGAAGCCGGTCGCCGTGCCGATCACGACGGCCGGATCGACGACACAGGCGGCCGTCGACGTCCAGGCGAACAGCTTCTTCACGAAGCAGGTGCAGAAGGGTCTCGACGACCAGTTGAAGAAGTGCGCAACGCAACAGGTGCTGCTTCCCACCGGATGCCCCTTCGGCAAGCAGATCGGCGACCGCATCGAGGGCGCACCGGCTTGGTCGATCGTGCGCAACCCCGTCGTGCGCATCGCTCCGGCCGACAAGCCGGGAACCTGGCAGGTGCCGCAGACGGAGGGCATCGCGCATCTCACGGTGCAGGTCCGCTCCATCTTCGACGGCAGCGTCAGCACCCTCGACGAGGACGTGCCGTTCACCGTCGACTACCTGATCGCCTTCAAGGCCGGTGGCCAGCTCGTCATCACCAGCCAGTGAGCCCGGGCAGCGGCAAGTGGCAGCGCTGAGCGGCAACACTCAGCGATGACCGCCGAGCGGCGGGACGAAGCCCCACGGCGAGGAGCTACGGGCGGTTCGACAGCTTCTGCAGCATCCGGTTGTACTCGGCCAGGTCGAGGTCGCCGTCCCGGTCGGCCTTGCGGTCCAGCCGCGTCGCTTCCTTCGTGTCGCTCCTGCTCCACATGACCGCGATGATGATCGCCAGGGCGAGGGTGGGGATCTCGCCGACGCTCCAGGCGATCCCGCCACCGGTCTGCTGGTCGACGATGGCGCTCGCACCCCAGGTCCTGCCCATGGCGCCGTACCAGCTCGCCTGAAGCAGCCCGGTCCCGGTCATGAGCCCCACGCCGAAGAAGGCGTGGAAGCCCACGGTGGCCAGCAGCACGATGAGCCGGATCGGATAGGGCGTGCGATGCGGCGCCGGATCCACGCCGATGAGCGATTGGATGAACAGGTAGCCGACCAGGAGGAAGTGCACGACCATGAAGGTGTGGCCGATGTGGTCGGTGGTCGCCCAGCTGAACAGGGGCGTGTAGTAGAACAGCCAGAGCGAGGCGGCGAACAGCACTCCGGCCACGACCGGGTTGCCGAGGAACTCCGCGGGTTTCGAGCTCACGGCGAGCAGGATCCATTCCCGCGCTCCGCGGCTGCCGTCCGTGCGTTTGACGATGGCACGCATGGCGAGCGTGACCGGGGCGGCGGGAACCAGCAGCAGCGGCACCATCGTCCCGAGCACCATGTGCCCGAGCATGTGTGCGCTGAACAGGTATTTCTCGTACGCGTTCACGCCGCCGTTGGTGACGTAGAAGAGCAGCGCGAGGCCGAGCAGCCAGGTGGTGGTGCGATACCAGGGCCAGCTGTCGCCCCGCTTGCGCAATCGCCACACCCCGGCGAGGTAGAAGAACGCGAGGAACGCGGTGATGAGCACCCACATCAGGTCGAAGTTCCACTCGGTGAAGTAGCGCGAGAAGGTCAGCTCGGGCGGAAGCGGCTCCCCGGTGAGGATGTACGCCGGTGTCGTCGTCACCTGCACTTCGGGCACGAGCGGGTCGGTCCTGGCGAGCGCCGCGGCGACCCCGGATGCGATGCCCATGAATCCGAGTTCGGCGGCGGCCAGCCACCAGAACAGCGCCTTCCCGCCGTTCGCGGCCCTCTGCATCCGGTCGATGACGAACCTCCGGTGCGCCAGCCCGAACAGGCCGAGCGCGCCGAGGGCGGCGACCTTGATGAGGACGAGGATGCCGTACGGCTTCAGCAGCGCCCCGAGCGAGCCGACCCGCAGCGCCGCGTTCACGTACCCGGATGCGGCGACCACGATGAAGCAGACGAGCGCGAGGGTGGAGTAGCGGCTCAGCACGGGAGCGAGCCGCGGGCCCTCGAGCGAGGTGCGCAGCAGCACGATGGCGAGCAGTCCGCCGAGCCATACCGAGACGAAGGCCAGGTGCAGCCCGAGGGAGGTCACCGCGATGTCGTGTCCGGCCGCTCCGGCCGAGTGCCCCAGCTGCGCCATCGGTATCAGCCCGGCGCCCGCGAGCAGGGTGACGAAGAACAGCGCGGTGCGGTTGCGCACGGCGAAGCAGAGCACGGTGACCGTCGCGGCGGCGAGGGTGATGCCGAGCCAGAACTGGCCGATCTGCTGTGTGGTGAGGAACTGCCCGAGAAGCTGGCCGAAATCCGAGTCGAAGCTGATCGGCTGGAAGTAGGAGTTCATGAAGGTCAAGAACGCGACGCCGGCGGAGGCGACCGTCCAGAAGGCGGCGAACCCCGCGGCGATGTCCAGCGCACGCTCGTACTCCGGCTCGCTGTCGCTCAGCGCGAACAGCGTGAGCACGAGGGTGCCGATGGTTCCCGCGATGCCGATGTTGACGAGCATCGTGACCAGCGGCAGCCCGAACCGGACGACCGGACCCGGGTCGAAGACGAGTGGCGCCTTGGCGGCTCCGCCGATCTGCAGCGCGAGCAGGAGGGACAGCAGCGCTGCGACCAGCAGGAGGGCTGGCCCGGCAATTCGAACAAGCCTTGGCACAACCTCCAGCCTAAGCGAGGTCGACCGCTTAAAAGCCGGAGGGGATGACACCCTCGGGCGTCATCCCCTCCGTGCGTTGCGAAAGACTACTTCGCAGCTGCCTTCAGCTTGCTGCCGGCGCTGACCTTCACGCCGTAGCCAGCCTTGATCTGGATTGCCTCACCCGTCGACGGGTTGCGGCCTGCGCGCGCGGCGCGGTGGGTGCGCTCAACGGCGATCCATCCCGGAATCGTGACCTTCACGCCGTCGCCGACCGACTTTGCGAGGGTGTTGAAAAGAGCGTCGAAAACGGTGTTCACCGAAGCCTGGCTCTGGCCAGACTCCGCGGCAACGGCCGCAACGAGCTCGGTACGGTTTAGTGACTTGTCAGCCATCGAATGTCCTCCTCGGACGTTGTGTGTTGCAGTACGAGCGTGTCAGCTGATGAAGGCTGCCAGTCCGCTTGGATTGGATCAGTGGTTGATCAGTTCGGACCCAGCATGACCAATGATCATGTCGAATCGTGTGTAATTTACCAGCTTGACTTGGTAATTCCGGGCAATTCGCCCCGGTGCGCCATATCGCGGAAGCGAACACGCGAAATGCCGAACTGGTTGAGGAAACCGCGCGGGCGGCCGTCGATGGAGTCGCGGCCGCGAACCCGCACCGGCGACGCGTTGCGGGGGAGCTTCTGCAGGCCGAGGCGGGCGGCCTCGCGCTCCTTGTCGGTCGAGGTCGGGTCGACCAGGGCCTTCTTCAGCTCAAGACGCTTGGCCGCATAGCGGGCAACGACGACCTTGCGCTGTTCGTTCTTGGCAATCATGCTCTTCTTCGCCATGGTTAGCGCTCCTCGCGGAATTCGACGTGCTGGCGCACGATGGGATCGTACTTCTTGAGCACGAGACGGTCTGGGTCGTTGCGACGGTTCTTCTTGGTGACGTAGGTGTAGCCCGTGCCTGCGGTGGAGCGAAGCTTGATGATCGGGCGGACGTCGTGCTGCTTGGCCATTAGATCTTCTCCCCACGGGCAAGGAGATCCTTGACCACGGACTCGATGCCGCGGACATCGATGACCTTGATGCCCTTGGTGCTCAGGGTCAGCGTGACGCTACGGCGCAACGACGGCACGTAGTAGGTCTTCTTCTGAATGTTCGGATCGAAGCGCCGCTTGGTGCGACGGTGCGAGTGTGAAATGTTGTGTCCGAAGCCGGGAACGGCTCCGGTCACTTGGCAGGTTGCTGCCATGTCATCCTCCATCAGTACCGTAAGGCGATCTGCCTTACCCAAGGTCTCTTGTCGGCACACGCAACCCCACAGATCGTGAAAAGAGGTGGGGTTCGCGCACATGGGCGCACGGAGATACCGCGGCCAGCGTCCTAGTTTACGGTGCGGATGGGGTAGAGCGCAAACGCGGGCGGCCCGCTATCGCCATGCGGCGGCGAACCCGTCGAGACGCCGCACGACCTTTCCCGTGGAAATGTCCACGATCGCGGTGGCCACGTTCCTCGAGCGGGCGTTGCGGAAGTACCCGTCGGAGACGCCGGAAACCGCATCGAGCGTTTCTTCGATGACGACGAACTGACCATTCGGGGACAGGGAGATGTCTCCGATGGTGTCCGTGCCATCCGGGCTCTCGAACAGAAGCCTGCTCCCGGTCTCGTCTTCGAACACCACATAGATGTCGAATTTCGCGTTGTCGCTTTCCGGCAGCGCAACCACCTGCACCCTGCCCGTGCCTGAACCGGTAAGTTCGAGATCCCCTCCGAACGGCGTCGCGCCTCCGATCGGAAGCGGCGGCAATCTCTTCTCCTTTCCGGAGGTCAGCGAATATGACAGGTTCCCGAAGGCATCGCTGACCACGAGCGACTTGCCATCCGGTGAACTTCCGGAGAGTCCGGAGTACCGGCCGAGGGGGGCGGGGGGCGAGACTTTGGCCGCGTCGATGAGCAACACGGTCTCGTCCTCGCCCTGCGCCACGATGCTCGTCGTGCCGGGCAGGAACAGCCAATTGAGCACACCGAGCGGTTTGCCGTCCAGGCCCGTAACGGGTTTCACCGTATGAGCGCCGTTGAGATCGATTGTCATGAGGGTGCTCGAATACTGGGCATCGAGTCCGCCGTTGCCGCTGGTGAAGACGAACCCGAGAAGGGCGGCCGCCGGGTCCGACCGGAGGTTCTCGATGCTGCCGGCGCCGGGCAACAGCACCTTCTCGACGAACTGGCTCTGGATGCTCACCAACGAGAGGGAGTTCGTCTTGTCGTCGTTCAGGGTCACGACGGCAAGGATGTTCGGGAACGCGGCGAACTCCTGGATGTGGGGGGCGGCGTACACCTCCTTCTGGCGGATGCCGTCGAGCCCCGTCTGGTAGATCCGGTCCACCTGTTCGCCCTCGGCCGGCCTGGCCCGGTGGAGATAGAAGAGACTGGCGCCGGCGGTGGTGAAAGAGTATCGAAAGGTGGACCGCTGCTGCCCGTCGGGACTCTTCACCCCCTGCACCGCGACCGAGTACCGGGTGTTGTAGCGGAGGCGGGTCGAAAACTGCACCGCGATCGCCTCGCCCTGCGACGATACGGTGAAGGGGGTGGACGGGGTGATCCTTACCTGACTTGCCTTCACCTTTTCCAGTGGTTGGTTCGCGAAGAGGCGCAACTGCTCGCCGAGCTGTGTCACCGCCTTCGTCGTGTCGATCTGCCCACTGGACAGCTTGACCCCCTGGAAATACCCCAGGCCGAGAAACACCGCGCAGAGCACGATCAGAGTCGCCACCGTGAACGCAAAGGTCCTCCGGAACGATGCGTCCCCCCTGGGACGCATCCTGAGCCGTTGCCCTTCCCCGTCAGTAGAGATAGGGCTCACTCGGCTGGCTCACCTTCTCGACCCGTTCCGGTATCAATGCGATCGACTGCTGACTCCGCCTGCTCGGGTTGCTCGCAAACCCGCCCTTCACCCGGACCCACCCATCGCTCTTGTACTGCGTCTTCCAGTTGGGCAGATAGACCGGCACCCCGACGGGTTGGGCATCCACGGCACAGCAGGTGATCACGAAGCGGGAGACGTAAAAGATGTTGTCGGGGTCTTCCCGGTCTCCGGTGATGAAGCCGGTGACATCCACGGCCTTGCCCGCGTAGAAGCCCGCATCGCTCGTTTGCCTCAGCAGCGACGACCAGTCCCTGACGGTGAACTTCGAGAAGGAGCCGGTCGGAGCGGATGCCGCAGAAGCGACCGACTTGCCGTTGGATGCCACCCCCGTGCTGTTGATCACCCTCTGGTTCGCCGTCGCCGTCGTGAGGGTCGCGGGCGGCACGATCACCAACCCGACTGCGACGGCGATCGTGAGCACGGTTGCGGCGACCGACAGGGCGGTCCCCCACCCCGCTTGCTTTTCGTCGTGATCGTGGTCCGGCCGGTCGATGAAACTCGCCACCACCAGGACGAGCCCGAGCACGGCCATGATCACTGTGAAAACCACGTAACGCGGGTGGATGTAGAGGATCAGCTGGTTGGTCGCCGCCAACCAGACGGTGGCCACCAGCGCGGTCATGATGAGAAGGACTCCCTGCCAACGCCGGTAGCTCTTCCACAGGGTGTTCCGCCGCACAGTATTACGCCGCATAGTTGATTACCAACCCGATCAGGGCGCTCACCAGCGCAACCACAATGGTCATCCGCACCAACACCTTCGTCGTGAATGTCGTACGCATGAGCGTCAGCATCTTGATATCGACGATCGGCCCGAAGATCAGGAAGACAGCGATGGAACCCGGCATGAAGGTGCTCGCGAACGGGAGGATGAAGAAAGAGTCGACGTTCGAGCACACCGAGATGACGAACGCCAGCGCCATCATCGCCAGGATCGACCAGACGGGGTTGCCGCCCAGGCTCAGCAGAACGGCCCGCGGGACCAGCACCTGCACTACCCCGGCGACCAGCGACCCGATGAACAGCGCCGGCATGATGATCCCGGTTTCATGGGTGAAGAGTTCGACGCTCTTCTGCCATCTGGTCTGTCGGTGTTCGTGGGGCTCGGGCACCCGGCATTCGGCCGCGAATCGGTCCGTCAGGAGGCCCTGCTGGGCAGGATGCTTGCTGAACAGCCAGCCGACCAGGTTGGCGATGACGAAGCCGCCGACCAGGCGGGCAGCCAGGATGCCGTTGTCGAGGCCGAATGCCTGGCTCGTGGTGATGATGGTGATCGGGTTCAGGATGGGTGCGGCCAGCAGGAACGTCATCGACTCCGAAACCGTGAACCCCTTGACGATCAACCCGCGGGCGAGGGGAAGGTTGCCGCACTCGCACACCGGCAGGAACATTCCGAGGAAGGAAATCACGGCTCGGCGCAGCACCGGGTTCCTCGGCAGGATGCGCATGATGTAGCGATCGGGGAGCCACACCTGAACGACGATGGACAGGACGATCCCGAGCAGCACAAACGGCAGGGACTCGATGATGACGCTGATGCTGAGCGTCAGCAGATCCTGCATCCGGTTGGGCAGCGACCACGCTCCGAAAGACGGGGTGAAGGCCCTCAGCGCGAAGATCGCGGCGAGCCCGGCCAAGCCGAAGACGAGCCCAACGACGGCAGACGATCTGCGGCGGGGAACGGTCGGCTGAAGCCGTGCCCGCTCGACCATGCGTGTGCCCACTCGTGGAATCCTACGACGCTCTGGCTGGATGACAAGCGAGGCTCTGCGCAGAATCCGGAGACGTCCACGACGTGGGTCGCCCGGATGAGGCCGGGTTCAGCGGGCCGCCTCGCCGCGGGCGGTGCAGTCCGCGCAGAGCCCGAAGACGTCGACGACGTGGGTCGCCCGGGTGAAGCCGTGCTCGGCGGCCACGGATTTCGCCCACTGCTCCACGGCATCCGCCTCGATCTCCACCGCCGTGCCGCAGTTGCGGCAGATCAGGTGATGGTGGTGCTGACCCGGCGTGCAGGCGCGGTACAGGCTTTCGCCCTCCGCCTGGAGCGAGTCGGCCTCACCCTCGACCGCGAGGTCGGCCAGTGCGCGATACACGGTCGCGAGACCGATCGGCGAGCCGGCATCGCGAAGCTCGGAGTGGAGAGTCTGCGCGCTCACGAAGCCCTCGTTGCCATCGAGGGCCTGGCGGACGGCCTCCCGCTGCCACGTGTTGCGCTTCATGGTCATGCCGTGATTCTAACTTTCGGAGATGGGAGCGGGCAGGCGGCCGTTGTCGCCCACCCGGCTCCGGCGCGCGCCGACGATCCGGCAGACCACGTAGATGAGGAACGAGATGGTGGTGACGTAGGGGCTGATCGGCAGGCCGCCGCCGAGCGCCAGCAGGATGCCTCCCACCACAGAGGTCACGGCGAAGACCACGCTGAGCAGGGGAGTGAGGAACGGGGATGCCGTCACCCGCATCGCCGCGGCCGCGGGCGTGACCAGCAGCGAGAGCACCAGCAGCGCGCCGACGATCTGGATGGAGACCGCGGTGGCCAGCGCGAGCAGGATCATGAAGGCGATGCCCAGGGCGCCGACGGGCAGGCCCCGGGCGCGGGCGACATCCGCATCGACGCTCGCGAAGCTGAGCGGCCGCCAGATCACGAGCAGACCCAGGATCACGACGACCGAGATGACGATCAACCAGACCAGCTGGGGGTTGTCCACGGAGACGATCTGCCCCGTCAGCAGCCCGAACTTGTTGGAGCTCCGCCCCTTGTAGAGCGCCAGGAACAGGATGCCGAGCCCCAGCCCGAACGGCATCAGCACGGCGATGATCGAGTTGCGTTCCTTCGCCCTCACCCCGAGCGCCCCGATGAGGATGGCCGCCAGCAGCGACCCGACGACGGAGCCCGCCACCACGTTCGCCCCGAACAGCAGGGCGGCGGATGCCCCGGCGAACGACAGCTCGCTCACCCCGTGCACCGCGAAGGCCAGGTCGCGCGTCATCACGAACGGCCCGATCAGGCCGCCGACGATGCCGAGGACCGCGCCGGCGATGATCGAGTTGCGCACCAGCACGAGCAGTTCGCCGTAGTTGGCGAAACCGAAGATCTGCGACCAGAAATCGTCCATCACGGCTCCGACCCCGGTGCCCCGTGATGCTCGAGATGGTCGTGGACGCCGTACCCTTCCGGGGCGCCGAGCACGACGATCCGGCCACGGCTGCGGATGACCTCGACCGGCGTGTCGTACATATAGGAGAGGACCTCGGAGCGCAGCACCTCATCCGGCGTCCCCACCTGGAACCGGCCGCCGGCGAGGTAGAGCACCCGGTCGACCATGCCGAGGATCGGGTTGACGTCGTGGGTGACGAACACCACCGCGCTGCCGAGAGCCTTGCGCCGCTCGTCGATCAGCTCGCTCACCCCGCGCTGGTGGTGCAGGTCGAGGGAGAGCAGCGGCTCGTCGCAGAGCAGCAGGCGCGGGTTGCCCGCGATCGACTGGGCGACCCGGATGCGCTGCTGCTCGCCGCCGGACAGCGTCGCGACCGGGACGTTGGCATACTCGGTCGCTCCGACGGACGCGAGCATCGCATCCACGGTCCGGCGCACCTGCCTCGAGGTGAACGGGAGCCCCCAGCGATGGCCGTTGACGCCGAGGGCGACGAGGTCGCGGGCGCGCAGCGGTGTGCCCTGTTCGAGCAGTTTCTGCTGCGGGATGTAGCCGATCTCGCGACTGCCGCGCCGAACGGGTCTGCCGAGCAGCTCGATCGAGCCGGAGCTCAGCCTCTGCTGTCCGAGGATGGCCTTCAGCAGGCTGGTCTTGCCGGTGCCGTTCGGGCCGAGAACCGCCAGGAACTCCCCCGGCCGCACGTCGAGGCTGAGGTTGTGCCAGAGCATCCGGTCGCCGAAGGCGAGGGTGGCGGCGCGCAGGCTGAGCACCGGGGCGTCTGCGGGGCGTCCGGGCGCGGCACCCGCACTCTCGGCACCCGCCTCCGCGGCATCCCTGCTCTCGGCATCGATCCTCGCGCCCGCCATCAGCGCAGTGCCGCCTTCACCGCAGTGCCGCCTTCACTGCGGCCAGGTTGTCGGTCATCCAGCTCAGATAGTCCTTGCCCGCGGGCAGCGTCTCCGTCATCGGAATCGCCGGGATGCCCGCCTCCTTCGCGGCATCGAGCACCAGCTGGGTCTCGGGTCCGCTGGTCTGCTCGTTGTAGGCGAGCAGCGCGACCGTGTGCCCGCTGAACAACGCGACGGTCTTCTTGAGGGCGTCCGGGGGGACATCCCGGTCTTCCTCGAGCGCGTCGCTGAACGCCTCGGGAGTCTTGTTGACCAGTCCGGATGCCGCGAGCAGATACGCCGGAACCGGCTCGGTGATCGCCACACTCGAGCCGCCGGCGGCACTCGCCTTGATTGCGGCCTCTTCGCCCTCGAGCCCGCTCAGCGCGGTGTCGAAGGTCTTCAGGTTCGCCTCGAACACGGATGCCTGCGAGGCATCGAGCGCGGACAGGGTGTCGGCGATCTTCGCCGCGACCTTCTTCACCGTGGGGAAGTCGTACCAGACGTGCTCGTTCAGCCCGGCCCCCTGCTCGAAGCCCGAGATGTCGACCGCGTTCAGGACCTTCGCCGAGTCGTTGCCGGCGCCCTTCAGCAGGGTGTCGACGAAGTCGTCGTAGCCTCCGCCGTTCTCGACGACGACGTCGGCCTTCGACAGGGCGAGCTGCACCCGGGCGTTGGCCTCGTAGGAGTGCGGGTCCTGCGCGGAGTCGGAGATGATCGAGACGACCGCGACGGCCTCGCCGCCGATCTGCTTCGCCACGTCACCCCAGACGTTCGTGGAGGCGACGATGGCGATCTTTCCGCCGTCCCCCTGGTGCGCGGAGTCACGCTGCGCGGTGGCGGGGGAGCAGCCGGCGAGCGCCAGTGCCGCGACGGTCAGGGTCGCGAACAGTGCTGTGGCCTTGAAGGTGGGGCGCATGGAGTGCTTTCTAGATCGAAGAGTTCGATGGTAATGAGATTCGTTATCAATAGTAAAGCATAGCCTGGCGCGCCCCGACAAGCTCGGCGAACGCACCGTCTCCCGAGCTTGTCGGAGACGGGCGGCCGTCAGTCGAGCAGGAGCGCGGGCTCCTCGATCACGCTCGCGACGTCCGCGAGGAAGCGGCTGGCGACATCTCCGTCCACCACGCGATGGTCGAAGCTCGCGCCGAGCGTGGTCACCGAACGCACCCGCACCTCGCCGTCGACCACCCAGGGCTTCGGCTTGATCGTGCCGAGGGCGACGATCGCCACCTCGCCGGGGTTCAGGATGGGCGTTCCGGTGTCCATGCCGAACACGCCGATGTTGGTCACCGTGATGGTGCCGCCGGTCATGTTGGCGGGTTGCAGCCTGCCCTCGCGGGCCACGTTGGTCATGTTCTCGATGGCCTGGGCGAGTTCGCGCAGCGGCAGCTCCTGGGCATCCTTGATGTTCGGCACGACGAGCCCGCGCGGCGTGGCCGCGGCGAAGCCGAAGTTCACGAAGTGCTTGACGATGATCTCCTCGTCGGTCCACTGCGCGTTGGTGGTGGGGTTGCGCCGCACCGCCCACATCATCGCCTTCGCCATGATCAGCAGCGGAGACACCTTCACGCCGGCGAAGTCGGGGGAGGCCTTCAGCCGTTTCACGAACTCCATGGTGCGGGTGGCGTCCACGTCCACGAACAGGCTCACATGGGGAGCCGTGAACGCGCTCGACACCATCGCGGTCGCGATCGCCTTGCGCACGCCCTTCACCGGGATGCGCTCCTCGCGGTCCGCGGACCACTCCGGCGTCTCGATGTTGCGGAACAGGCTCGCCTGGGATGCGGAGCGGATGACGTCGTCGCGGGTGACCTCGCCGATCAGCCCGGTCGCCTCCACCGTGCTGAGCTCGACCCCGAGATCTTTCGCGAGTTTGCGGATCGGCGGCTTGGCGATGACGCTCGACGGCGCCGAGGCGGCGACCAGACGGGCGGGGGTCGCGGCCGAGGCGCCTCCGCGACCGCGCCGCGAGGTCACCTGTCCCTTCAGTCCGTAGCCCACGAGGACCGCTCCGGATCCCGCCGACTCCGGCACGGCGATGCTGTCCGCCGTGTCGGCGACCGCACCGCGCGCGTCCGCGCCCGGCACTATGGCGGCGGGGGCGTCCGCATCCGACGACACCGTGATGATGGGCGTGCCCACCTCGACGGTCTGCCCCTCCTCGACCAGCAGGGCGGTCACGACGCCGGCGAACGGCGAGGGCAGCTCGACGAGCGACTTCGCCGTCTCGATCTCGACCAGCACCTGGTTGACCGTCACGGTGTCGCCGGCCTTCACCTTCCAGGCGACGATCTCCGCTTCGGTGAGTCCTTCGCCGACATCCGGAAGGGGGAAGTCCGAGGTGCTCATGATGCGCTCCTTCGCTGTGGTTCGTGCGTTGAGGGTCTAGGTCGAAAAATACAGCATGGCCCCGGTGCCGTCTTAGTAGCCAAGCGCCCGGTCGACGGCTTCGAGCACGCGGTCGGCGTCGGGAAGGTAGGCGGACTCGAGCTTCGCCGGGGGGAACGGCGTGTCGAAGGCGGTCACCCGCAGCACCGGCGCCTCGAGCGAATAGAAGGCGCGCTCCGTCACCGTCGAGGCGATTTCGGAGCTGAGACTCGCGAATCCGGGTGCCTCGGACGCGACGACCAGCCGCCCGGTCTTCTGCACCGACTCGACGAGGGGGGCGTAGTCGATCGGGGAGAGCGAGCGCAGGTCGACGACCTCGACGCTCGTGCCCTCCGCCTCGGCCAGCTCGGCCGCCTGCAGCAGCACCGTCACCATCGCACCGTGCCCGACGAGGGTCACCTGGGCTCCGGTGCGCACGACCCGGCTGGCGTGGAGGGGAACCGCGCTGGCCGCAAAGTCCACCGGCCCCTTGTTCCAGTAGCGGCTCTTCGGCTCGAAGAACAGCACCGGGTCGTTCGAGGAGATGGCCTCCTGGATCATCCAGTACGCGTCGTTCGGCGTGCTCGGGCTGACCGAGCGCAGGCCGGGGGTGTGCGCGAAGTAGGCCTCCGGGCTCTCCTGGTGATGCTCGACCGCGCCGATGTGCCCGCCGTACGGCACCCGGATGACGACCGGCATCTGCACCCGGCCCTCGTGGCGGCTGGTCATCTTGGCCAGTTGGGTGGTGATCTGGTCGAAGGCGGGGAAGATGAACCCGTCGAACTGGATCTCGCACACCGGCCGGTAGCCGCGCAGGGCGAGGCCGATCGCGGTGCCCACGATGCCGGACTCGGCCAGCGGGGTGTCGAAGACGCGGTTCGTCCCGAACTCCGCCTGCAGACCCTCGGTGATCCGGAACACGCCGCCGAGCGGGCCGATGTCCTCGCCCATGAGCAGAACCTTGGGGTCGTCGCCGAGCGCCTTCCGCAGGCCCGCGTTCAGGGCCCGGGCCATGGGGAGCTCTTCCGTCGCCGCGCTCATGCGCCGGCTCCGAAGGAGGCCTCGTAGTCGCCGAGCCACTGTTTCTGCGCGGCCATCAGGGGGTGCGGTTCGGAGTAGACGTTGTCGAAGATCAGATCGGCGGATGGCGCGCCCAGCTCCAGGGTGCGCTTGCGCACGTCGGCGGCGAAGTCCTCGGCCTCGGTCGCCAGCTCGGCGAAGAATCCGTCGCCCTCGCCGCGGGAGCGCAGCCACGCCTCGTAGCGGGCAATCGGGTCGCGGGCGATCCACGACTGCAGCTCCTCGTTCAGACGGTACTTGGTGGGGTCGTCGCTCGTGGTGTGCGCGCCGATGCGGTAGGTCATCGCCTCGACGAACCGGGGCCCGCCGCCGGCCCGGGTCTCGTCGAGGCCCTTGCGGGTGACCGCGTAGCTGGCCAGGACGTCGTTGCCGTCGACCTGGACGCTCGGCACGCCGAACCCGTCCGCGCGCAGGTACAGCGGGGTGCGCGACTGCACGCTCACCGGAACCGAGATCGCCCACTGGTTGTTCTGCAGGAAGAACAGCTGGGGGGTCTGGAAGCTGGCCGCGTAGACGAGGGCCTCGCTGACATCCCCCTGGCTGGTCGAGCCGTCGCCGAAGTAGACCACGACGGCCTCGTCGGTCTCGGGGTCGCCCTTCGCGCTCGCCCCGTCGAACCCCACGCCCATGGCATAGCCGGTCGCGTGCAGGGTCTGCGATCCGAGGACGAGCGTGTAGAGGTGGAAGTTGCCGTGGTCGGCCGGGTTCCAGCCGCCGTTGGTGACGCCGCGCATCAGCCGGACGATGTCGACCGCGTCGATGCCGCGGATCAGGCCGACCGCGTGCTCGCGGTAGGAGGGGAAGACGTGGTCCTGCGGGCGCATGGCGTGGGCGGAACCGACCTGGGCCGCCTCCTGCCCCTGGCTCGGCGGCCACAGGGCGAGCTGGCCCTGGCGCTGCAGGTTGGTCGCCTCCGCGTCGAACCGGCGGGTGATGACCATGTCGCGGTGGAACTGGCGCAGCTGGTCGTCGCTGAGCGCCTCGATGTATGGCAGGTACTGCTCCGCTGTGGCCCCGGTCTGCAGCACCCCCTCGGGGGAGAGCAGTTGAACCGTCGGTGCAGTTTCTGCCACGGTGGCCTCGCCGTCCTGTCTGAGTCAGCTTCTAGCTCTGGGCTAGCTTCGGTTCTGGGTTTCGCCTGTCGCACGCGGGGTGCGGCAGACGCAGAATGTGGCGTCACGAGCGGCACCAAGGTTCTAATCTAGCCGCGTGCTCCGAGCCGTACTTGGTAGGTCGCGCACAACCTCTGCGGATGCCCTTAGGAGTTTATCGACAGATTGGGCCTCGCCGATGGAGATGCGGATGCCGTCGGAGCCGAGCGGGCGCCCCACGATTCCGTACGCGGCGAACACCTCCGCGGCCCGCTCCGTCCGCTCGCCCGTCTCCAGCCAGACGAAGTTCCCCTGCGGCTTCGGGACCGGCCAGCCCTGGTCGACGAGGGACTGCCAGATCAGCTCGCGCAGGGTGGTGATCCGCGCCACGCGCTCCATGAGAGCCTCCTCGTGGTCGAGCGAGACGAGGGCGGCGTGCTGGGCGGGGGAGGTCACCGACAGCGGGATCGCGGTCGCCCTGGCGCCGTCCAGGATGCGGCTCGCGCCGATCGCGTAGCCGACGCGGAGGCCGGCGAGGCCGTACGCCTTGGAGAAGGTGCGCAGGACGACGACGTTGGGGTAGCGGCGCAGGACGTCCTCTCCCCTCACGGCCGCGTCATCCGTCACGAACTCGCCGTAGGCCTCGTCGAGGAGCACGAGCAGGTTCGCCGGGACCTCGGCCATGAAGGCGTCGAACTCCTCCGTGGTGACGATCGTGCTGGTCGGGTTGTTCGGGGTGCAGACGATGACGGCGCGGGTGTGGTCGGTGATGGCGGCGGCCATCGAGGGCAGGTCGTGGCGCCCGTCCGGTAGGATCGGGACCTGCACGCTCGTCGCACCGGTCACCGTGACCAGGCCCGGGTATGCCTCGAAGGAGCGCCAGGCGTAGACGACCTCGTCACCGGGCCCCGCGGCAGCCTGCAGCAGTTGCGCGATGATCGACACCGAGCCGGCTCCGACGTGGATCTGGTCGATGCCGACGGCGAACCTCTTGGCCAGGCGCTCGCGCAGGTGGATCGCCGCGGCATCCGGGTAGCGGTTGATCCCGCTGGCCTTCGCGAGCGCCTCCAACACCTCGGGAATCGGGTCGAAGGGGTTCTCGTTCGAGGACAGCTTGAAGGCGTCGTCCGCGGCCGGCTTGCCCTGCCGGTATGCGGCGAGCGCCATGATGTCCGGCCGAAGCCGAACCTGGGGTGCATCCGGATTGCTCACCCTCCAAGCCTACGGTGGGGGCCTGTGTGTTACCGGGGGCACGGCGGGGGCCCGCCCCGGTGGTCGGCGGCCCGAGGCGCCCGGCCGATTGCCAGCCGGCCCGATTGCCAGCCCGCGAGGGCACAGGGCATAGTTGTGCAATGACAAGATTCCTCGTCCGCCTGGTCATCAACGCGATCGCCCTGTGGCTGACCACCCTTTTCGTGGCCGGTGTCACGGTCAAGCCGTTCGGATCCGGGGACACCCTCGCCTGGGTCTTGACCTACCTCCTGATCGCGCTGGTGTTCGGCATCGTCAACGGCCTGATCGGCAACCTGATCCGCATCGTCGCGTTCCCGCTGTACATCCTCACGCTGGGCCTGATCGCCCTGATCGTCAACGGCCTGCTCCTGCTGTTGGTGAGCTGGATCACCTCGCTGCTCGGCTTCGGCCTGCACGTCGCCGGGTTCTGGTGGGGCGTGCTCGGCGCGCTGGTGCTCGCTCTGCTCAGCTGGCTGATCGGCATCCTGCTGCGCCCCGTGCTCGGCCGCAGCAACAAGTAGTCAGAAGCAGGCGGTTGCGGAAGCAGGCAGTCGTCGCTCACTGCGGCACTCTCACGGCGTGGAAGTAGCTGCTCTGCACGCTGTCGGTGCCGCGGGAGAACTGCTGCAGAGTGCTCCGCGCGGCGACCAGACGCTGCTCGTCCGAGGCATCGGCGAGCCTCGCGGTCTCGCGGTAGTTGGACAGTTCGTGCGCGGGGAAGAAGGCGTCGCCGGCATCCGCCTGCCCCGCATACACCGTCCGGGTGACCAGCAGCGGATCGGATGACTTCCAGGTTCCCCCGGTCGCCGGCACCAGGTCGTCCGCGTGCTCGATCGCGACATAGGGGATGTCGTGCGGCACCTCGACCTGCCCCGCCGGGCCGCCGAGCGTGAACAGGCCCTTCGTGTCGTAGTCGCCGGAGGCCGCCAGGGTCGCCGCGAGCAGCCCGCCCTGCGAATAACCGCTGAAGGTCACCGGCGTCGAAGAGTCGATCCCGGCGAGCGCCATCGCCTGTTCCGTCGCCGCCAGCGACCCCGCGGCGCCCCCGGCGACGGCGTTGAGGTTGCTGGTCATGTCCCACGGCTCGCTGCCGGCGACCACGGAACCGTCGATCGTCCCGCCCAGGTACACCTCGAAGCGGTCGGGTCGCCCCGGTTCCGAGTAGCGGTCGATGCGGATCTGGTCCTCGCCCGTGGGGATCCGCTTCGCCCGTTCCTCGAAGTTCTGCGGCGGAGGCGGACCCTTCTTCACGGATGCGGCGGCCACCGTCACCGGCGTCTCGCGCAGCACTCCGGCCGATCCCGCAACCCCGACGAGCACCGCGGCGGAGCTGCCGACCCCGAGGATGCCGAGCCCCTCATCCCCCAGCAGCTGCCCGATCGGCTCGGGCAACCGGATCACCCCCTCCCCGAAGTCGTCGGTGCTCGACACGGCGAGCCGCACGAATTCGACGAACCGCGGATCGCGCAGCACCCGCTTGTTGCCCTTCAGCCAACGCCGGATCGTCTCCCTGCGCTCGGCCTCCGGGGCGAGCGCGTAGCCGAGAGCGGCGGCGCCGCCGAGCGCAAGCCCTCCGGCGAGCAGCGGGGGCAGCGCGAGGGTTCCGACGAGCGGAAGCCAGAAGCCGAGCTGGTAGGCCAGGATGGAGCTCATCTCCCGGGCGATCCGGCCGGCGAGCGCCTCGGCGTCGCCGTAGGCCATCGCCGCCGCCGCGAGGCCGGACGAGAGGAACTCCGCCCGATCCCGCGCCGAGCGGGCGGACGCCTTCGCCCCGTCGATCTCCTGCTCGGCGCGCATCGAGCTGAGCGGAGCGTCGACGGTGCGCAGCCGGGCCTCGGTGATCCGGCTGTCGATCGTGTGGAGGCGGCCGAGGCAGGCATCCAGTTCGACCGCGAGCGTGTGCAGATGCTGCTGCTGGGAGAGCAGCTCGGCCGTCGCGACCTCGGTGGATCCGCCGCCCGAGATGACCAGGTCATCCGACACGGCTGCCCAGGGTGTCGGCGGCTCGCCTGGTCTGTCGCAGTGCGGAGGAGAGCTGTTCGTGCAACCGCGCCAGCTCGGAGCCGAGCTCGTCGAGCTTCAGCCCGTAGACGAAGTGGGCGAAGCCACGCCAGCCGGTGTCGGAGTGGCGGGGGAGCAGGGCGCGCGCCTCGGTGAACCGGGCGAGCACCGCATCCAGTTCCCTCGCCTGTGTCAGGAGCAGCCGATGCAACTCGGCGGCGGCGGCGTCCACGCCGAATGCCGCATCCGTGCCGTCCATGCCGCCCCTTTCGCCAGGCGACAATTCTGGCTTCGGCCGGGCAGCGGCATCCGCCCGCGCGGTCATTCCGTGGAGAGCCGTGCAATCCGGACCCTGTGCAGGAGCAGTGCTCCGCAGGCACTCGAAGCCACCCGGGTTCCCTCGTCATCCAGATTCGATGGCTTGACTCCCGCAAACTGCGGGACAATGAACCATGAGCTTCGACCGCACCCTCGACGAGTCGGCGTTGTTCAGGATCTGCTTCGTCTGCACGGGCAACATCTGCCGCTCCCCGATGGCCGAGGTGGTGTTCCGCGACATCGTGAAACGTGCCGGGTTCGACGGAAAGGTCACGGTGATCTCCGCCGCGACCGGGGACTGGCACGTCGGCGAGCGCGCGGACGAACGCACCTTGACCGCGCTCGTGGCCCACGGCTATGACGGTTCCCGTCACCGGGCGAAACAGTTCGACACGGAATGGTTCGATAACCTCGACCTGGTGGTGGTGTTCGACCGAAGCCAGGAGCGGATCATCCGCTCCTGGGCCAACACCGAGGAAGACCGGAGCAAGGTGCGGCTGTTGCTGGGCTTCGACGCCGAGCAGGCCGCCCAGGTCGACGTGCCGGATCCGTACTATTCGGATGCGGCCATGTTCGACTCGGTACTGGGAATGATCGAGAAGGCCAGTGCATCCCTCTTCCGCCAAATCGAACCAGGAATCCGAAGGGTGGCCTCATGAGCCCACTGCCAGAACAACCGCTGAGTCCCCTCGACGGCCGTTACCGTGCCGCCGTCAGCTCCCTGGGCGAATACCTTTCCGAGGCCGGGCTCAACCGCGCCCGCGTGCAGGTCGAGGTGGAGTGGCTGATCTACCTCACCGATCGCGAACTGTTCGGCTCGAGCCGGCTCACCGCCGAGCAGACCGCGTCGTTGCGCGCGCTCATCCCCCGCTTCGGCCAGGACGACATCGACGAGCTCGCCGAGCTCGAGGCGACCACCCGGCACGACGTGAAGGCCGTCGAGTACTACGTGCGCGCACGGCTCGAGGCGCTCGGACTGAACCGGGTGGCGGAGCTCACCCACTTCGCCTGCACGAGCGAAGACATCAACAACCTCTCCTACGCGCTGACCGTCCGCGATGCGATGCGCGAGGTGTGGATGCCGAAGCTCGACGACATCATCCAGGCCCTGGCCATCCGCGCCATCGATCACCGTGCGGACGCCATGCTCGCGCACACCCACGGGCAACCGGCCACCCCCACCACCGTCGGCAAGGAGTTCGCGGTCTTCGTCTCACGGTTGAAGCGGCTCCAGGGCCAGCTGGACCGCACCGAATACCTCGGCAAGTTCAGCGGGGCGACCGGAACCTTCGCCGCCCACGTCGCGGCAGACCCCGGTCAAGACTGGCCCGCCATCTCGAGGGAGTTCGTCTCCTCGCTCGGCCTCAGCTGGAATCCGCTGACCACCCAGATCGAGCCGCACGACTGGCAGGCCGAGCTGTACCAGAAGGTGAGCCACGTCAACCGGGTGCTGCACAACCTGTGCACGGACGTCTGGACCTACATCTCGATGGGCTACTTCACCCAGATCCCGCAGGCCGGCGCGACCGGCTCCTCCACCATGCCGCACAAGATCAACCCCATCCGCTTCGAGAACGCGGAGGCGAATCTGGAGCTGTCCAGCGCCCTGCTCGACTCGCTCGCGAACACCCTGGTGACCTCGCGGCTGCAGCGCGACCTCACCGACTCGACCACCCAGCGCAACATCGGGGTCGCCTTCGGGCACTCGGTGCTGGCGCTCGACAACATCCTGCGCGGGCTCAGCGAGGTCGCGGTCAACCGCCATGCGCTCGCCGCCGACCTCGACTCCAACTGGGAGGTGCTCGGCGAGGCCATCCAGACGGTGATCCGGGCCGAGGTCACCGCGGGGCGCAGTTCCATCGCCGACCCCTACTCGATGCTGAAGGAGCTCACCCGGGGCAAGCATGTGGGGCAGGCGGAGCTGGTGGCGTTCGTGAACGGCCTCGACATCGGAGCCGAGGCGAAGGCGCGCCTGATCGCGCTCACCCCCGCCGGCTACACCGGGCTGGCGAGCGACCTCGTGGAGTACGCGGAGTAGCCCGCCCGATCACCCCCGGTGCGGCTCAGTGGGCGTCGCGGTCCTGGTCGCGCAGGTCGAGCTTCTCGGCGTCATCCGCTTTCATGGACAGGGCGAGCAGCGCGAGCGTCACGAGCGTGGCGATGAAGGCGATCCCGAAGGACACCAGGGCGAGGATCGGCTCCCTCGTCGAGCCGAGAACCACCAGCCCGATGAACACGGCGCAGACTCCGGCGATGAGGAGATATTCGAGGGGACGGAGGCGGTCCCTGCGACTCGGAGCGTTCATGCGGCGGGGCCGCCTTTCGTCTGGGTTTGTCTCGCCTGGGGTTTCTTCGCCGGAGTCTGCTGCGTCTGGGTCCCACTCGCCGGCCCGGCGGGCACCGGCGCGGCGGCCGCCGATGCGCCATCGCGAATGGATTGGGTTCCCCACTTCGCCGAGAACCCGGCGATGAGGAGGTACACGGCGAGTATGGCCGCATAGGCTCCGAGGATGCCGACGGCGACGACCGAGGCGTCGAGCACACCGGTCGTGCCCTCCGCCGTGCGGACGTTCTGGTGGAGCCCCGGCGGCACGAGCAGCAGCGCGACGGCCGTGAGGATCGTGAGGACGCCGCCGACCAGCCAGTCGCCGGATGCGACGAAGCGGCGCCGGGTGCGCAGCCCGCTGTACAACTCCAGGAAGCCGGTGATGACGGCGAATGCGGTCACCAGCAGGAAGAACATGGCGATCCCGCCATCGTGCAGCAGCAGTGCCAGGATGCCGAGGACGACGGTGACGGCACCCTGGGCGACCAGGAACGGGCGGACCCTGCTGCTCGCGAGCCGCAGCCAGCAGTGCACCGCGAGGGCGAGACCGCTCACGACCGCGAAGATTCCGAAGCCGAGCAGCCCGAACCGGGCCGAGTGATCGGCGACGAAGGTGATGACCAGACCGAGGGCCGCCGCCGGGACGGCGCGGACGATCGGCACCGGCCAGTACGCAGAACGCTGCGCGGCATTGTCCTGCAGAGCGGACACGCGACCTCGCTTCCCGATGAATTCACCCAGTGGGCAGCCCCCGATGGAGGGCAAAGGCCAGTTTACGCATCGCCGCTGTGTCGGAGGTGCCGGTCCGCCTTCCCGCCGTAGCCTGACTTCACGCATCCGCCGTGGCATCGGCCGTCAACCGCTGGCCCACCCGGGCGGCGCGGGGAAGGCGGGCACCCGTGACACCTTCGTCACTGGCGCTCAAGCGCGCGCGGGTCTACTCCCCGTTGTTCGCCGCGATTCTGGTCACCGGCATGGTGCTGAGCTTCCTCGTGGCCGGCACCCTCGGCTATTTGGAGGCGTCATCCACGGCGGGCGTCCGCGGGATGCTCTCCCACTCCCCGCCCACCGGTGCGGCCATCCAGGTGCAGGCCGGCGTCGCCGAGAATCCGGCGGCACAAGCGGCCGCGGCGACCAGGCTCTTCGACGAGGTGTTCGCGGACGCGCCGATCACGGCATACCGCAGCCTGCGAACGGACCCCGTGAGCCTGCACCGCGACGGGGCCCGCGTCGCCGACAGCGCGGCAGCCGACCCCCAGGTCGTGCTCGAATCCGATCCCGCCGCCGCCAGCCGATCCGTCATCATCGACGGAGCCTGGCCGGATGACGCCCCGGCACGCAACGGAGAGGCCGCCCCGGCAACGCTGCAGGCGAAGGCGGCCGAGGCCCTCGGCATCCGGGTGGGCGACGAGCTGACGATCGGCACGGGTGCCGCAGCCCAGCGCATCGTCATCGTGGCAACCTGGCTGCCGCTCGATCCGGCCGACCCCTCCTGGTTCGGCGATTCGGCGGTCGCGTCCGGGTCCGACGGCGAGGCCCACGGCCCGCTCCTGGTCGCCGAGGACGTCCTGCTTGCTGCGCCGGCCGAGCCATCCGTGCGCTGGACCCTCGTTCCCGACTCGACGAGGATCACCCCCGGTGAGCTCCCGGAGCTCGCCGCCGCGGCGGCCCTGCTCGAAGGGAAGGCCGAACGCAGCACCCTCGCCGCCGACTCCGTCCGTGTCGTCGGCGACCTCGGGACGACCCTGTCCCGGGTGCAGGAGGGCCTCGATGCCGCCCGGAGCGTCACCGTCGTGCAGCTGATCCTCGTCACCGTCATCGGATTGATCACCCTCGGCTCGCTGGCCAGCCTCCTCGGCTCCCTGCGGCGCACGGAAACGATCCTCCTCGTCAGCCGCGGTGGCACGCTGCCTCGGCTGGTCGGCGGCAGCGCGGTCGAGGCGGCCATCCTCCTCGTCCCCGGGACCCTGCTGGGCGCGGCGGTCGCCACCCTGGCTCTCGGTGCGGCCGCTCTCGGTGGGGCTGGTTCCAGTGCGGGAGGTTCCGGCGCAGCGGGGGAGGCCGCTTGGCAACTGTCCTGGTGGGCGGCACTGGCCGTCGCCGGCGTCTCGGTGGTCCTCTGCGCGGCGGTCGCCTGGCGCACCGCCGCCGTCTCGGCCACGGTCCGGCGTCGCGATGGACAGCCCCGCCCGGGCGCCGCCGGCGGACGAAGCGCGATGGCCGGACTCAGCATCCTCGCCGTCATCGTCGCGGCCGTCGCCCTGTGGCAGTTCCGGCTCCACGCCGCGGCCGATCCGGCAGAACCCGTCACCGCCCTGGCCGCCGTCGCGCCGGCACTCTGTCTGCTGGGTCTGTCGCTCCTCGCGCTGCTGGGCGCCGGACCGGCACTGTCGGCGGTGCAGTCCGTCGCGGCACGCGCCAGAGGGATATCGCCCGTGCTGCCGACCCGGCAGGTGGCCAGGAACACCGCGGTCTTCGGCGTGGCCGTGCTCACGATCACGCTGTCGGTCGGCGGGGCGACCCTGGCGTCCGGCTTCACCGGCACCTGGGCGAGAACCGAGGCCCTCTCCGCCCAACTGCACAACGGCAGCGACGTCCGCATCCGTCTGGACACGCAACTGACGGTCGGCGGTCCCGGACCGCTGGTGACGGCAGTGCCGTACGCCGCGCTCCCCTCGGCGAGCGCCGCCGCCCCCGTGCTGGCGGCTCCGGTTCGGATCGGATCGGAGAGCATCGCCCTCACCGCGATCGCCGCCCCGGCCATCCCCCGGGTGATGTCGTCTTCCGGAGAGGAGTTCGACGCCCATCGCGTGGCGTCCCTGCTCTCCTCCACCGCACCGGGACATCCGCTGCCCCGGAACGCCACTCGCGTGACGGTCGGCCTCAGCGCAACGGCGCCGATCTCCGATTCGCCCGGGGTCCTCGACGCCTTCCTCTGGCTGGCCGACGGCGACGGAGCGCTCACCCGGCTTCCGCTCGGCGAGGCGCCCCTCTCCACCCTCCTCTCGGGCGGCACGGAGCTGACGGCCGAGCTTCCGGCCGGCGTAGGAGGGTGGCAGCTCCTCGCGACCGATGCGAGCCTGTCCGGGTCGCAGACGACCAGCCCGATCGGCGTGTCGTTCGACGACATCGCGACGAACGGCGATGACGCCGCCGCAGCTGCGCCGACGACGGTCACCGTGTCGTGGGATCACCCGACCGGAACCGCCATGATCGCGCCGTCCGACACGGCACGGGCGATCCCCGCGGTGATAACGGATGCGCTCGCCAGCCACCTGAACGTCAGGACCGGCGACCCGCTGTCGTTCCTCCTCCCCGCGACGGGTCAGACCGTGGCGGCCACGGTGATCGGGACGACAGGACTCATCCCCGGTTCGGCCGGAACCCTCGGAATGATCGTCGACCTGCCCTCGCTCGACGCGCGGATGGTGCGGGACGGCGGGAACGCGGCGCAGCTCGGGGAGGTCTGGATCGCCACCGCCGCCCCGGACACCGTGGCGGATGCGGCGGAAACCATGGCGCAGACCTCCGCCCGCATCACCACCGCCGCCTCGATGTCCTCCGGCACACTCGTGGCGCCCGCGGTGACCGCCCTGTGGTGGGGGATGGGCGGAGCACTCCTGCTGGGCATCATCGCCATCCTCTCCATCACCGTGACCCTCTCCGGGCAGCGCCGCGAGGAGATCACCGTCCTCCGCACGCTCGGCATGTCGCGCCGAGGCCAGGTGCGGAACAGGCTGGCCGAGCTGGGTGCCGTGACCGTTGTCGCGCTGGCCTCCGGCATCCTCTCC
>Ga0157371_10001274_pt1 | contig 26576 bp, 31 predicted proteins | sample C45metaG_FD_113462 | JGI IMG/M metagenome (GOLD analysis project Ga0157371, IMG submission 113462) | Corn rhizosphere microbial communities from Kellogg Biological Station, Michigan, USA - C4-5 metaG | ecosystem: Host-associated > Plants > Roots > Rhizosphere > Soil | place: USA: Michigan... | reverse complement strand
CGAGTTCGCCCACCGCCAGCTGGATGTGCGGCGGTTCGACCGGCACTTCGATGGTCTGGCTGGACACCATCTTCCAGCTGCCGTGTTCCCGCAGCCAGACTTCGGTGGAACGGAAGCTGTCGTGCGCGATCTGGCCGTAGCGGGCGAAAGTGGCATTGTCGGTGAAGCTGGTCACGGCAACGTCGCCGTGCAGCGCGACATGGAAATCCGACTGGACCAGGGTGTTGTGGGTGCCTGCGGGCGGCGGCGAAGCACCGGCGACGATATCGTGCTTGCTGGACAGCGTGCCGTCCTCGCCCATGAACACCACGTCGGCATCGAGCAGCTTGTCCAGCGTCTTGGCGTCGCCACTGGCCGAGGCATCGGAGAACGCCTGCGAGAGGCGGGCGATCGCGGCGGGGTCCGTCTCGGCGGCCTGCACGCCAGCCGTCGACACGAGCGCCGCGACCAGCATGAAACCCTGCATGCAGCCCTGGCGCATCGTGGCATCTCCAAGGGGAAGGTGGCGAAGTTTAGGCGCACCGTCGCGGAATCAACGCGTGCAGGAAGTCATGCGATGGGGGCAGCGGGTCAGGATCCTTTGCAAAGCAAGGGGCGGAGGCGATCAATTCGAATTGATTCCCTCCGCTCCCTTGCTCCCGCGATTATCGTTGGGCCTCTTTTCAGCCGGCGGCTGGAATCGCCGCCGGATCCATCCACAACGCCGCCCACATGTGTCCGTCCGGATCGGCGAGGTCGCGGGTATACATGAAGCCCAAGTCCTCAACCGGGTTCACATCGGCCTGTCCACCGTGGGCTGCCGCGGCACGATTCATCGCATCGACGGCGTCGCGGCTTTCCAGCGCAAGCGAGAGCATCGACGCGCAGGTCCCGGCCGGCGGGAACGGCCGCTGCGTGAACGTGCGCCACTTGGCGTGCGTGACCACCATCACGTAAATCGCCTCGCTCCACACCATGCAGGCGCCGGTGTCGTCGCTGAATTGCGGGTTTTGCTCGAATCCCAGGGCCTTGTAGAACGCGATCGAGGCGTTGAGGTCGGTGACCGGCAAGCTGACGAAAATCATCTTTGTCATGGGGTTTTCCCGTTGGTTGTCTGAGGACTTGAAGTCTCTACGCGGGTGGAGTTCCATCAGTACGACGATCAACCAACGCCTGAATCGACAACGGCCAGGATCGGCATCGGGGCGACTCGATGCATCTGGGGAATCCGGCCTGGTTCTTTACGCGCGCAACACCGCAACTGAAGCCACTCCGATGCGGTCGAGGTCGCCGGCCGCTGGAGGACGAGCGATGACCAACGGCATATCGACCCCATGAGCAAGCCCTTGCAGGATGGATGTTGGCCTTCAACGAGATCGAAGCATGACCACGCAAGCGATACTGCTCCTCGCCGCCTCGGCGCTGACGCTCGTTGCCGCGCCCTTGGCGTTGCTGGTGGCAGGTGCCGTGGCCGGCCGACGCACCCGGAACGCGCGCGGCGCCGTCGCGGGAGGCTGGCGTTGCACGGCATTGTCGACGTTGCTCTACGTGCTCGCGTTCAACCTGACCTTCTTGATCCAGGAACTGTTCCTGGTGATTCCCAAGGCGCTCACGCCGGGCCTGCGACCAACGCTCTTCCACAACAATCACACTTGGGAAGGCACGAGCGCGCTGGCGAACCTGTTCCAGGGCACCGGCGCGCTGGCGACCGTATCCATCGGGCTGTTCTGCCTGTGGTTGCTCGGACGGTCGCGCACGCGATCGGACGAGGTCCGGTTGTTGCTGTACTGGATGGCATTCTGTGGCTGCTTCATGGCCTTGCCCCAGATCGTCATCGGGGCGCTGAGCCCGGGCAGCGACATCGGCATGGCGATGAACTACTTCGCCCTGGGCGCCGCCGCGCGTACAGGTATGGCTGTCGTTGCGCTGGTCCTGATGCCCATCATCGCGCTGCAACTGCGGCGCCCGGCGCTTGAACTGGCCTCCGTGCCGGCGCTGATCGACGGGTGCCGCGCCCGCATGCGCTTCGTGTTTCTCGTCGTGACGTTGCCGGCGCTGCTCGGCACCGCGCTGGTCATCCCGTTCCGCCTTCCGCGCGAATGGGTAGAGGTACTCGGCGTGCCGGTGCTGGTGGTGCTGGCTGGTGTGCCATGGATACAGGCGGCGAGCTGGCGCGTGGACAAGCTCCAGGCCAGCGGATCCGGTGCGACCAAGGTCAGGATGCTTGCCCGCGTGCTTGCCGCGGTCGTGGGCTTGTTGCTGGTGTTCCAGATCGTTCTGAGGCCGGGGATCAGGTTTTATTGATACGAGGCGCTCCAGGTGGACGCCGTCGAGGTGAAATGGCGTCTCCATCGACCGGCCATGCTCCGTACCACCGCGAGGGGAACCGGATATCGGGAATTTCCTTGTGGCCTGTTGCGCCCTCAACCGCGCGCCGAAAGAAGCGCTCTGGTGGGTTCGGATGATTTTCCGCTGGGGTGGTTGCGCGAACAACAGACGGTTGGCCGTGCTGTTCCACCCGACTGGGCCAGCTCCTTTGGGGAGTTGCACAAGCCGCGGCGCTAGAATGGCGCCTTGTCTGCAGGCACGCCCATGCTGACCAGTATTCGTTCGTCCATGCCGCTGCTGTTGAGTACCGCATTCCTGTTGATGGGGGTGGGCTTGCTGCATACGCATATCGCGTTGCAGGGGCGGGGGCTCGGCTTTTCCGTGGCCATGATCGGTGTGCTGACGTCGGCTTATTACGCCGGTTTCCTAGTCGGCACCTACACGATTCCCCAGCTGACCCACCGCATCGGCCACATTCGTACCTTTGCGTTTTGTGCGGCGTTGCTGACCCTGGTGGTGCTCATACAGGCGCTCGATCCGGCGTATGGGGTGTGGCTTGTCCTGCGTGTTCTGCAGGGCATGATGCTGGTCGGCTTGTACGCGATCATCGAAAGCTGGTTGAACGCTGCCTCCGACCCCAGGCATCGCAGCTCGGTGTTCGCGATCTACATGATGGTGAATCTCGGTGCCAGCGCGGCGGCGCAGCAGTTCCTGCGCATTCGCGGCGAGGGCTTCGTGCTGTTCTGTATCGTCGCGATCCTGTTCTGCATCGCCAGCCTGCCGGTCGTTGCAAGCCACCAGTCGCAGCCACAGCTTCGCTCGATGCCCAAGGTACAGATCAGGCGCCTGTTCCGGCTGGCGCCTACGGCGCTGGTGAGTGCGCTGCTCTCCGGGCTGGCGCTGGGTGCGTTCTGGGGCTTGCTGCCGTTGTATGCCGTGGCCCGTGGCCTCGGCGTCGGCGGCATCGGCACTTACATGAGCGTTGCGATTGCCGGTGGCGTGGTGTTGCAGTGGCCGCTGGGCCGCTTTTCCGACCGCATCGATCGCCGTCTTGCGCTGTCGCTGATCAGCGCCACCGCGGCGCTGGCGGCGCTGGTCAATCTGCTGTTGCCGAACATTGGTGCGGCGGCGATGGTGGTGATTTTCGTGTTCGGCGGCATGAGCTTTACGTTGTACCCGATTGCCGTGGCGCACCTGGTCGATTACGTGGACCGCGACGAGCTGTTGGCGGCATCCAGCACCGTATTGCTGGTCAACGGCGTCGGCTCGGCGGTGGGGCCGCTGGTGGCGGGAGCCCTCATGAACCTGCTGCAGCCGCAACTGCTGTTTGTCTGGTTCGCGGTGCTCGACCTGATGATTGCCTCTTATGCGTTCTACCGTTTCATCCACCGCAAGCGCGAAGTGACATCGGACGACAATTTCGTGCCGCTGGTGAACACGACGCCGAGTTCGCTGGATTTGCACTCCAGCGAGTAACGGGGCCTGGCGTCCGCGACATGTCCGGTTTCATGGCGCGATGCCTAACGTGCGGCGGAAAGCTCCACCAGCTTCGCGATGGTGTTGATGTTGCGCGCGGTGCCCGCTTTCGCCGCGGGAATCGTCAGTCGCGAGTCGGCCATGCCGTCGCCGTAGTGCACGTAGATTTCGCGCTTGCCGCGGGCGAGCCGCTCCAGCTTCCGATGCCTGACGTCGTCCAGTGCGCTGGCGGGTGGCGCGTCGTCGAGGAAGATCGCCACCACGCGATTGCCTGGCTCTTCCGGAAAAGGATTGTCGGCCAGGACCTGGGCCATCTCGGCCGCACTGCGTATCAGCACGCCGACCGGCTTGCCGGCGTAGTCGTGCAGTTGTTGCTCCAGTTTCTTCTTCACCGGGGATTCGCCGAGCTTGCTCGTGAAGAGCACGTTGCCGCTGGCGATCCAGGTACGTACATCCATGAAGCCGGCGGCTCCGCACATGGCCTTGAGTTCGCTCATCGGCAACTTGCCGGTGCCGCCGACATTGACGGCGCGGAGCAGGGCTACGTACTGGGTCATCGTTGTGTCGTTCCAAAAGTCGGGGACGGAAATGGGCCGTGGACATTTTCCCGGTTTCCTTGCCTGAGGTCAGGCAGGCCTGGCGTGGGGCCGGCGGCTGGGCCGGCTCGGCGGGGTGCCATCATGGGATCGGCGGCAAGACTTTCTCGGCCGGAGCAGGCACGATTGACTGACGCCAGCCAGGCGCTGGTGCAACAGGCAAGGAGGGCGGCGTGTCGATCGGATGGACTTTGCTGGGCACGTTCGGCCAGCTGATGCTGGCGTATTTCCTGTTCATGCTCGTGGCTTTCTCCGCAGGCGGCCTCGTCAGCGGTGGCCGGTTTCGGCGGGTCCAGGTGAAAGTCCTGGACCTGTCGTTGTTCGTGCTGCCGGGCACTTGTGCGTTGAGTGCGGCGATCGTGTTGTACCTGCATTGGCGTGGCGGCAGCGCGCTGTCGTACTGGTGGCATGCCCTGCCAGTGGCGGCGACAATGCTGTACCTGGCTTACCTGCGCATCCTGGTCCGCCAGTCGCGCCGTGGTCGGTGACTGCAGAAACGTCAGCCTCTACTCCACCTTCAACAGCGCCAGCGCCTGATGCCTGGCTGACGCGCGAAGCGACTTGCGCAAGCCCGGGTCGTTGGTCGTGCGTGCCAGCACCATGCCGCCCACGCAGAGGGCCACCATCGTTTCCGCGTGCGAGTGGCGCCGCTCGGACATGCCGTTGGCCGATTTTCCCCACGTCGTACGCTGGCTCGATCGCCTCATGGACATTCCCGGTTGGGCCGATCCGTGGCCGGCCCGGGTAGACGGCCAGCAAGCACCGGTGCTGGCGAACGCCTGAAGCCAGTCGGAGAAACCGTGACAACCTTGCCGCGTTTGGCGAATCCACGGGCGCGGCCAGGCCTGGGCATGGAGTATTCGGTCGACGCGCCCCTGACCGTCGAACAGGCCTAGCGCACACGAAAGGCCAACTGCCCCTGACCTTCACCCTGCTGACCGTCGCATTGGGCGCGCGAGTCCGGTTTGCAGGCCTACGGGCAGGAGCTTGACGGCATCGTGGCCTGGCGCGTGGACGACAACATGATCTACCGGTCCAACCACGTCGCCGCGGGAATCAGCATTGGTCGCTCGCGCCTCACGGTGGACGTGGCGCGGGATCTGGTGATCGCGCGCGATCCTGCTGGCGCTCTACTACAACAATCGCGCCGCCGAACTGCTTGCCGGCGCGTCGCCGGTGGCGGCCGCGCCGTACATGGCCATGGCCTTGCAACTGGCCCCGCGCTATGCCGGCCCTTGGGGCAATGCCGGCGTATGCGGCAGTGGCACCATTGCACAGGCGCCTTTCGGACCCTGAGCCTTCGGCGGTTACCCTAGGGGCATGAACAAAGCATGGAGTGTCACGGCGTCGCGCCGTCTTGGTCTCGCCATTCTGGGCGTGGGTTTGTCGATCGTGGGTGGTTGCGCCACCGCGCCGCCGCGCAACAGCGGGAATATCTGCCAGATCTTCGACCAGTACCCGGGCTGGTATAGCGACGCCCGTGCGACGCAGAAGCGCTGGGGAACGCCGGTCAACGTGCTGATGGCGTTTGTGCAGCGCGAGTCCGGTTTTCGCGAGAAGGCCCGGCCCAGGCGGCCGCGGTTTCTGTTCATCCCGCTGCCGCGTCGCTCCAGTGCGTACGGCTACGCACAGGCGCAGGACCCGGTGTGGAAGGCGTACCGAAAGGCCACCGGTCGCTGGTTCAAGAGCCGGACCGACATGGATGATTCGCTCGATTTCATCGGCTGGTACACCGACCGCATCCACCGTGAACTGGGCATCTCCAAGTGGGACCCGAGGCATCTGTACATCGCCTACCACGAAGGCATCGGCGGCTACCGCACCGGCCGCTGGCGACATGAGGACGGCCTGCTGGAAACGGCTGCTGCCGTCGACCATCGCGCCCGCGAATACGGTGCCCAGCTGCGACGTTGCAGATAGCGGAGCAAGGCGCGACGTTGAAAGTGGCCGCGTTCTTTGGCGAGGCAAGTCGGTATGATTCGGCCGTCATCGCATGACCGGACCAGACAGGATGATTTTCAGTTGGACGACGGCCGGCGTGCTGGCGGTACTGTTTCTTGCGACATTTGTCCGCTCGGCATTCGGATTCGGCGAAGCGCTGATCGCGGTTCCGTTGCTTGCCTTGATCATGCCGGTGGAGGTGGCCGCGCCGGTGGCGGTGCTGATCTCGGTGACGGTCGCCATCGTTGTTCTGGCGCAGGACTGGCGTCACGTCCATGTACGCAGCGCAGGGTGGCTGGTGCTGTCGACGCTGGCCGGAACACCGTTGGGCTTGCTGCTGCTCACTCGCATGGACAGCGCGATCGTCAAGGCCTGCCTCGGCGCGATCATCATGGCGTTTTCGACCTACTCCCTGCTCAAGCGACATCGCGCCGCTCTGAAAGACGACCGATCCGCCTGGGTGTTCGGGTTTGCAGCAGGCGTGCTTGGCGGTGCCTACGGCATGAATGGTCCGCCGCTGGTCATGTACGGCACGCTTCGACGGTGGACGCCGCAGCACTTTCGCGCCACGTTGCAGGGTTATTTTCTCCCGGCAAGTTTGATGGCGCTGGCGGGATACGCGCTGGCGGGTCTGTGGAAGCCGCTGGTGACCCGTTACTACCTGATGGCGTTGCCGATGGTGATCGTGGCGATCTTTCTCGGACGGCTTGCCAATGGCCGTATGGACGGCCAGACATTCCTTCGTTTGGTGCATGTCGGGCTTGTTGTCGTGGGTGGATTGCTGGTGCTGCAGGCTGCGGTATGACGATGCCGCTCCGAGCCGGCCGCAATTTCCGGGCCAATGTAAACGGAGAAAGTTCATCGGGATGGCGGGTTTTTCCGATCCGCCTCTTGGCCCGGACGTATACTGAACATCCGTACCGTTCCGGGAGATCCGTCATGAAATCTTCCCTGTTGCCGCGCCTTCTGTACGTCGTTTGCCTGGCCTTCGTTTCCGTCATGGCGCGGGCGGCCACTGCTCCGGACAACGTCGACGTCCACTACAAGGACCCGCAGCACTTCACCGAGGCAAGGCGCAGTTTCGGAAGGCACATGATCGGTGCCGACGCGTATCTGGAACCACTCAAGGCCTACATCGCCCAGCGCGCTTCACGCATCCTGGCGCCAGGCCAGCGGCTGGACATCGAGGTGACCGATGTGGATCGCGCCGGCGAGTTCGAGCCTTGGCGCGGGCCGCGCTTCGACGACGTGCGCATCGTCAAGGACATCTATCCGCCGCGCATCGAGCTGAACTTCACGCTGTACGGTCCCGACGGCAACGTGCAGCGCAAGGGCCATCGCAAGTTGCGTGATGCGGGCTTTCTGAGTCACAACCTGGGTGCCGATCAGGATTCCCTGCGCTACGAGAAATCGTTGATCGATCTCTGGCTGCGCAAGGGTGCCGACAAACTCTGAGGATTGTCCTGGCCGATGGTGCCGCGTCAGGATCACGCCATGGCCCGACACGACCTGACTGCAGGAGGCACGCGATGGATCCCGACTTCTGGCATCAACGCTGGCGCGAAGGCCGCACCGGCTTTCACCAGAATCGGCCCACGCCGTTGTTGCTCAAGCACTGGCCGGCGCTTGCGCTCGCACCCGGCAGCCGGGTGTTCGTGCCGCTGGCCGGCAAGTCGCTGGATCTTGCCTGGCTGGCAGCGCAGGGTCATCGCGTACTGGGCGTGGAACTGTCGCCGCTGGCGGTGGCACAGTTCTTCGACGAGCACGGACTGACGCCGCAGGTGCACGAATCGCGCTACGGCCGTCACTATCGTGCCGGCGACATCGAACTGATCTGCGGCGACGTGTTCGGCCTCGATGCCGATGCCTTGGCCGGTTGTGCCGCGGTGTACGACCGCGCCGCGCTGATCGCCTTGCCGCCGGAGCTTCGCCTGCGCTACGTGCGCGAACTGCATGCGCATCTTCCCGCCGGTTGCAGCGCACTGCTGATCACGCTGGAGTACCCGCCGCACGAAAAGCAGGGCCCGCCATTCGCGGTGCTCGAAGCCGAGGTGCGCGAGCTCTACGGTCGTGACTGGTCTGTCACGACGCTGGAGCGCCGCGACATCCTGGCGCAGCAACCGGGATTCGTCGCCGAAGGCGTGACCGCGCTGGAGACAGTGGCGTACCGGCTGTCGCGAAAAGCCTGAAGCGTGCAAGCGCAGCGATGAGGTTCTCGAGCAGCCGCTGCGCCGCGTGAACAGTCCCGGCGAGTCGCACGCCAGGTCGTGCGGACTGGTGCTGCGCCACGTCTTCCTTGTTCAGCCAGCTCGGCGTGGATGTCGGCGCGACCGATCTGTCCGCGCTGATTTCGGAATCGGCTGATCCAGGGAGTCGCGTGTCAAACGCCGACATGAGAAGATCCCGGCCTCATGATCGCCTTGCGGGGCGGAGTGCCGCGGCCGTGCCATGTGCCGGCGCCGCGAAGGCTTCGTGGCGGTCGACACCGATGTATGTGATGCATATCTCATCGCGCCGATGCGCTTCGCGGGAAGGTTGCAGTCGGCGCGTCGGGGATGCGTCCAAGGGGAAATCGAAAGCAGTCCACCTGCACCCGGCGACGAAGTCGCCGGCAGCCGGTTGATGGCCGGTCCGGGGCCGGTTGCTGTCCGGACACCGACGCACACGGGCGCAAGGCCCGTGTGAGGGATGAAACGTTCATACAGGGGAGTTGGATCATGCACATCGTTCGAGGCAGGTTGACCGGTGCCGTCGTGGCATTGGCATTGTGTGCCGGCGCGGCCAGCGCCGGCACGTTTCCGGACTTCGGCTACCAGCCGCCGTCCAGCTACACCGGGCCGATCTTCAAGCTCAGCCAGAATTACCCGCAGAAGTTGCCGAGCGGCCCGCTGCCGGCGTTCTTCAAGTTGCTGCCCAGTCCGCTCAGCAACGATTTCGAAGCGTGGCGCCCGTACGCGGAGGCGGTGAAGCAGTACTGCCTCGAAGGCAATGTGGAAAACGACTGGTACGTGCAGAAGAACACGGTCCGCCACTGGTACCACGCGCCGTGGCAGCACTACGGGCCGCTCGGCCGCGAGGGCATTCACGGCCTGACCAAGGAAGCGCAGATCCAGTCGAAGCAGCTGGCGCCGACGCAGACCACCACCGGGCAGACCTTCGCCGTGGGCATCTACAACGACATCGGCGGTTACACCTTCGGCCAGGTGTGGAAGAACCCGCAGGATCCCGATCCCTCGTTCACCTCCAAGCCGAACAGCTTTCACGACGGCACCGTGGTGTGCAAGCCGCTGTTTGCCGACGTGGACCTGAGCCAGGTGCCGTTCCTGGTCAACCCGGTGCTGTGGCAGGCGTATGTCACCGACAGTTTCGATTCGGCCAATCGCGAGATCAAGCCGGTGGCGCTGATCCAGATGGATTTCGCGGTGCGCGACTCGCGCATCCCCGGCACCGGATGGATCTTCGGCACGTTCCAGTACAACGGCGCGGTCACCGGCAAGCCCGGCTGGGACAACCTGGTGCCGGTCGGCGTGATGTGGGGCAACGACCCGGAGGACACCGGCGACAGCTATACCAACAAGCAGCCGACGGTGACGAAGATCAACCCGGATCTCAAGGAAACCGCGATCAACGCCAAGCCCGAATTGCCGCCTACCCATCTGGGCTGGAATGGCCGTCTGGACGGCCCGGTGGACAACCCGGTCAGTGCCTGCATGAGCTGCCACATGACGGCCGAAAGCCCGCAGTTGTCGCCGATGAACCCGACTTTCCAGGCACCGGACAAGGTACCGCCGGTGGGTTCGAAGGAGTGGATGCGCTGGTTCCAGAACGAGATGGCCGGTACGCCGTTCGACGCGGCGGCAAAGAGCACCGATTTCAGCCTGCAACTGGCGGCCGGCATCGCCGACTTCTATGACTGGAAATGCAACCAGGGTGGCGTATTCGCCGAGGGTGGCAACGCCTGCGAGCAGGCGCGCAACTTCCGGCTCAAGCTGATGAAGTCGAGCAAGCCGCCGGCAAAGGTCTACAAGATCGAACGTGACCAGGTGCTCGAAGAGCTGCATTGATCCGGTTCGTTCCCGACCGACGACGCCAGGCCCGGCGAAAGCCAAGCCTGGCGTCCGTTTGAATCGCCTGGCCGCGTGGCCGCACCGATCACTTCGAAGCCGGTGAAGCTGGCTGACATTGCCAGGCGGTTCGTTGCCGCGCTGCCGTTCCGGGCCGACGCCAAAGCCGGCCTGCGCAAGCGGCCGCGAGTGCTATAGCATCGAGGGATGTGGCCAGCGTGACGACGAGGGCCTTGTACTCGCGCCTGTCGCGCGGATTCCTGCTTGCGGAGGCAACCTTGAAAACGGCAACCCTCAAGACGGCTACCTTCTTCATGCTGTCGCTGGCGACCGCATGGCCCGCAATGACGTTGGCCGGGGCGCATTCGCCGACCTCGCGGCTGCATGAGATCAGCGATCCCGACACGCGCGCCTGGTGGCAGGCGACGCAGGCGTTGTCGGACGATGCGATGGAGGGGCGCGATACCGGTTCGCGGGGCCATGACCGCGCGGCGGCGTTGGTGGCGAAACGTTTTGCCGAAGCGGGTTTGCGCCCGGCAGGTGACGACGGCTCCTGGTTCCAGCGGTTCCGGCTCAATGACCTGCGGGTGACCCCAAAAGGTTCGCGCATCGCCGTCGGCAAGACGCCATTGCGCCTGCTTTACGACATCACGCTGCGCCCCTCGGCGGGGATGCCGACGCGGCTGGATGCGCCGATGGTCTTCGCGGGTTATTGCGCGGCCGATGCGCTCGGCGACGTGCGCGGCAAGGTGGTGCTCTGTTACGGCTGGCGCCGCGCCGGTTTGACCACGAGTGCGCAGCGGTCCGGGGCGGTCGAGGCGGCCGGTGGACTGGGCTTGATCACGCTGGCCGATCCGGGGTTCACCCTGGAGCCGACGCGCTGGCCGGCGGCCTATGCCCGCACGATGACGCCGGTCGATGCACCGGCGTCTGCGGCCGGTCGGATGCTGGTGGCCACCCTCAACCCGCAGGCGCTCGCCGCAGTGATCGCGGGCACCGGGCAGGATGCGAAACAGATTCTGGCGCTGGGCAGCGCCGGCAAGCCGCTGCCGCGCTTCGATCTGCCCGGGCGTTTTGAAGCGCAGCTTCATCTGGAGCAGCGGGTGGTGACCTCGGCCAATGTGCTGGGCGTGCTGCCGGGTACCGATCCGAAGCTGCGCGACCAGTACCTGGTGTTGTCGGCACATCTGGACGGCTATGGCCACGGCGAGCCGGTGGATGGCGACGACCTCTACAACGGCACGCTCGACGACGCGGCCTATGTCGCGCTGCTGGAGCGGCTGGCCACGCGTCGGCATGGCAAAGGCTATCGTCGCCCGGTGCTGTTCGCGGCGTTCACCGGCGAGGAGAAGGGGCTGCTCGGCAGCCGCTACTTCGTGGCCCATCCCACGGTGCCCAGGCGCGCGATTGCCGCCAACATCAACCTCGACCAGGTGCGTCCGATCTTCCCGCTCACGCGACTGACCGTGCACGCGCTGGACGACAGCACGCTCGGCGATACCGTGCGCAAGGTGGCGGCGCGTGACGACATCGTCGTGCAGCTCGATCCCGAGCCTGAGCGCAACCTGCTGCGTCGCGCCGATCATTGGTCGTTCGTGCAGGCGGGCATCCCGGCGACCGGTTTCGTGTTCGGCTATCAGCCCGGCACCGACGCGGAAAAACGCTACCGCCACTGGTACGACGTGCAATACCACCGCCCGCAGGACGATCTGACCCAACCGATGAACTGGCCCGCCGCCGGCAAGTTCAACCGTTTCTTCTATCACCTGGTGGCGGCGGTCGCCGATGCCGATGCCGCCCCGCAATGGAAGCCCGACAGTCCGCTGGCGCCGCGGGCCGGAACACGCGCAAGTCCGTGAATCCACCCCCTCATGGCTGGTTCTGGAACGCAGGCCGTTCAGCGACGGCAGAGGACCATGGGTCGCGCAAGCAAGCGAAGAGGTTCCAGCCATGACCACGATCTCCGGCAAGACGAAGAGCGGATTCACCTACGAAGGTGATTACGAGCAGGCCAGCGCGGGTCGCATCCTGTGGACAGCGACATTCCGTCGGGATGGCGGCTACGCCGGCATGCGGCACGGCCGCCTGCATGACATGCGGGATGTGTCGATGACGGCGCTCGATGACCTTGTGAAGGTCGATATCGAATCGACCTGGACCGACGCCACCTGAAACCATGGCATGCGCGGTCCGCTGCCGGCCGATTGCGTGGCCGGGGCTGGGCCATCTTGCGACGTCCGGATGGTGCGGTCACCATCGTTGCAGCAAAACAGGAGCGCACGCGTGACCACGTCGGCGAAACTCAGCCCGAAAGACTACGAGAACCTGGCCCGGGTTGCGCAGGGCCAGGGGGCGTTGCTGGACGATGCGTGCGCGGCTCGTTTGATGGCGGCCGGGCTCATTCTGAAGATGGACGCCAGCGAGGTCGCTGCGGCATCGCTGCAACTGACCTCCGCCGGGCTGGCACTCATCCGGTCGAGCGATCAGTGACGGCCGGCATCGACGTGGTGCCGGCGAACAGTGAAGGTCGCTCGATGCTGCGGGACGCCCGCCCCGCCGACTTTCCCGCCATCCTGGATCTCAACGAGGCCTTCGTCGCCGTGCTCAGCCCGCTCGACGGCAAGCGGCTGGCGCGGCTGCATGCGCACGCGGCCCTGCATCGGGTGATCGAGAACGAGGGGCGGATCGAGGCATTCCTGCTCGCCTTCCGCGAAGGCGCGGACTACGACAGCCCGAACTACCGCTGGTTTGCGCAGCGCTACGCGTGCTTCCTTTATGTGGATCGCATCGTGGTGGCGGCCGACACCCACGCGCGCGGCGCCGGCAGCATGCTCTACCGCGATGCCATCGCGCTGGCCCGGCGCGATGCGGTGCCGATCATCACCTGCGAGTTCGATATCGAACCGCCCAATCCGGCATCCGCGCGCTTTCACGCCAGCCAGGGTTTTCGCGAAGTCGGCCGGCAGCAACTTCACGGCGGCCGCAAGACGGTTTCGCTGCAGGCGCTCGATGTCGCCGCGACGCCGGATGCCGCGACCCGCCGATGCGCTCACTCGCGCCGCCAGTAGCGTTCCATCTCCAGATAGGTGAACGAGGCCGACCAGGTGATCAGCACGAAGCCGGTCAGCGCCTCGGTGCCGACCAGGAAACGGATCGGCCCGGCCGGAATCACGTCGCCGAAGCCGACCGTGGAATAGGTCACCGCGGAGAAATACACGTGGTCGAAAAACGAGCCTGTCGCAATGCCGTGCAGGGTGCCGAAACGTCCGTCCGCCCACAGCAGGCCGTACAGCACCATGCCGAAAATCCAGATCTCCAGCACATGCACGACCAGGACGCCGAAGATGCCGGCCAGCACCCGCCGCCGACGTTTTCCACCCATGTGCGCGAGGCCGCGCGAGAGCAGGTTAAGGCCTTCGTAATGCAGCAGCACGCAGGCCGCCACCGCCAGCATGGTGGCGCCGACCACGGCCAGGTTGATGTCCCAGTGGCCGTACTCGTCAAACTGCGTCAGTGCGCGCAGCTGCGCGGATACCTCAACCAACGCCATGCCTGTCGCCTGCGTCATGTGCTGTCCTCCGTCGATGCCATCGGCCGGCCGCCGATCCGCGGCCAAAACGCCGCCGCAACCGACCCTACGTCCGTTCGGCCTGCCATGGAGAGCGCCATGCAGGGCGCCACCGCCGGCCACGGTCGACGCGCATCCGCCAGCCAAGCGCCTATGCTGGCCGGGTCATCACGCCACGAGGTTTCCACCATGGGCAATGTCTGCGGTACCACCGGCAACGGGTTCACCTACGAAGCGGACTATCAACCGCCCAGCGCCGGGCGCGTGCACTGGACGGCGACCTTCCGCCACAAGGGCGATTACGCCGGCATGCGTCACGGCTGCGTGCACAACCTGCCCGATGCACCCGCCGCGGAGCTCGATGCGGCGATCAGGGCCGACATCGAGTCGACCTGGACGGACGCGCATTGATGGGGAGTGACGCCGCCGCGCCGGCGGCGACCGCGCCCGCAGCGGCCAGGTCCGCGGTGAGCGCCGGAACCACGGTGGACGTGGTGGTGATCGGCGGCGGCCAGGCCGCGCTGGCCACCGCGTATTTTCTGCGCCGCACCGGGTTGTCGTTCGTGATGCTCGATGCCGAGGCGGGCCCGGGTGGCGCCTGGCGGCATGGCTGGCGATCGCTGCGGCTGTTTTCGCCGGCCAACTGGAGCTCGATCGCCGGACGGCCGATGCCGCCGGTGGCGGAGGTCTATCCCGGCCGCGACGAGGTACTGGCCTATCTGGCCGACTACGAGCAGCACTATCAGCTGCCCGTGCTGAGGCCGCTGTGGGTGGACACCGTCGAGGCCGGCGCCGACACCCTGTCGGTACGCGCGGGCGCACAAAGCTGGCGCGCGCGTGCGGTGGTCAGCGCCACCGGCACCTGGCGCAACCCCTGGGTGCCGGTCTATCCCGGAGCCGCGGACTACACGGGCGAGCAGCTGCATTCGGCGCACTACACCGAGCCGACGCGGTTCGCCGGGCGGCGGGTGCTGGTGGTCGGTGGCGGCAATTCCGGCGCGCAGATCCTGGCCGAGGTGTCGCGGTTGGCGAACGCCAGCTGGGTGACGCCACAGCCGCCGACGTTCCTGCCTGACGAAGTGGACGGGCGCGTGCTGTTTGCCCGCGCCACCGAGCGCTGGAAGGCGCAGCAGGAAGGCCGCGTGATCGACGCGCCGGTGGGCGGGCTGGGCGACATCGTGATGGTGGCACCGGTGCGCGAGGCGCGGAGCCGCGGCGTGCTGCATGCGCAGCGCCCGTTCACCCGCTTCACCCGCACCGGCGTGGTGTGGCCGGACGGTCGCGAGGAGACCATCGACGCGGTGATCTGGTGCACCGGCTTTCGCCCGGCGCTGGCCCACCTGGCCGCGCTGGATGTGCTGGAGCCGGACGGCCGGGTGCAGGTGGATGGCACCCGCGCGCTGCGCCAGCCGCGGTTGTGGCTGGTCGGTTACGGCGACTGGACCGGTGCGGCCTCGGCCACCCTGGTGGGGGTTACCCGCACGGCGCGCAGCACGGTGGCCGGGGTCGCGCTGGCCCTGGCCGGCTGATCGCACTGACGGTGAGCCGCGCCGCTGGCAGTATGCTGGGCCAGCATGGCGCGATCACGCCCGCCCCGTTCATGGAGAGTTTTCCGCATGTCCGCCGCCATTCCCGTCGATGAAGTCCAGCGGTTGGCGCGGCTGCAGGCGCTGTCCGTGCTGGATACCGAAGCGGAGCCGCTGTTCGACGCGCTGACCCGGGCGGCGGTGCTGGTCACCGGCGCACCGATTGCACTGATCACCCTGGTCGACGCCGAGCGGCAATGGTTCAAGTCCAACGTCGGCCTGGCCGGGACCACCGAAACCCCGCGCGCCAGCGCGTTCTGCGCCCACACCATCCTGGGCCCCGACCTGCTGGAGATCGCCGACGCGCAGCGCGATCCGCGTTTCGCCGACAACCCGCTGGTCACCGGCGAGCCGCACATCCGCTTCTACGCGGGCGCACCGATCGAACTCGGCGACGGCCTGCGCATGGGCTCGCTGTGCGTGATCGACCGCGAGCCGCGCGTACTCGACGACATGCAGCGCGACACGATCAGGGCGCTGGCGCGCGCGACGGCCGAGGCGCTGGAGCTGCGCCGCCTCGCGCTTGCCCGCAACAGCGAGCTTGAACACGAGGCGGAAACGGCACGCGCGCGCGAGCTTGCCGCCACGCAACTGGAGCAGAAGCTGCGCGCCAGCGAGGCGTTTCTCGATCGCACCGGCCGGCTCGCCGGCGTGGGCGGCTGGCAGGTGGATCTGCTCACGCGCGAAGTGGTCTGGTCGGATGAAACCTGCCGCATCCACGAGCTGCCGGTCGGCTACCGGCCGACGCTGGAGCAGGCGCTGGATTTCTACACGCCCGAGGCGCGCGGCGTGATGCAGGCCGCCGTGGAAAAGGCCATAAGCCAGGGTACCGGCTGGGACCTGGAGCTGCCGCTGGTCACCGCCGCCGGGCGCAAGATCTGGGTGCGCGCGATCGGCACGGTGGAATTTTCCGACGACGGGAAACCCCTGCGGCTGCTGGGTGCGGTGCAGGACGTCACCATCCGCAAGCGCGTCGTCTCGACGCTGGAAGCCAGCGACCGGCGCTTCCGCAAACTTTTCCAGTTCAGCCTTGGACTGATCTGCACGCACGACTACGAAGGCACCCTGCTGTCGGTCAATCCGGCGGCGGCGCGCTCGCTCGGCTACTCGATCGGGGAGCTGCTGGGACGTTCGCTGATGGACTTCATCCGGCCCGAGCGGCACGCGGCGTTTCGCGACTACCTGCTGCGCATGGTCACCAACGACAGCGACGAGGGCACGCTGGAGCTGGTCGCCAAGGATGGCCAGCTGCGCATCTGGCAGTACCAGAACGTGCTGGACGATGATGGCGACGAGCCTTACGTGCTGGGCCACGCGCAGGACATCACCGACCGCCATCACCACGAGCAGAGCCTGCGCGAGCTGTCGGTGCGCGACCCGCTCACCGGCTGTTTCAACCGGCGGCTGCTGGCCGAGGTGTCGGCCACCTGCGAGCCGCAGCTGTGGGGCTGCATCGCGATCGACCTGGATCACTTCAAGCAGGTCAACGACACCTACGGCCATCAGCGCGGCGACGAGGTGCTGGTGGCCATGGCGCGCTTCCTGGCCCGCCACGTGCGTCCCGCCGATGCCGTGGTGCGGCTGGGCGGCGACGAGTTTCTGGTGCTGCTGCGCGACGTGGAGCCGGGCCTCGCCGAGGGCGTGGTGGCGCGCATCGAGCATGATCGCGCCGACGCGCCGATCGCCTTCACGCTCGGCTGGGCCACGTTCGGCCAAGGCGTGTCGCTGGAGCAGGGGCTGGCCGAGGCCGATCGCCAGCTCTATCGCAAGCGCGCCGCGCGGGCCTGCTGACGCCGCATCCCCGGCGGCGGCCCGTGCGCTGCCGAAGACACGGCCTGCTGGCCTTTGCCAGCCATGCCGCGGCGGTGCTGCTGCCGGGTGCGGCCCTGCATTACCTCGTCGAGCGTCCGTTCCTGCAACTGCGCGAGTGCCGCGCCGGCCGGACCGGCGGCGCCGGCTGGCGGCCGCGGAGCAGGGCGTTTCCCGCGAGTTCACGGGCAGGCAGTGAATCCGCTTGAGTGGCATCTTCCGCGCTGCAGCCGCTGCGCACGGAGGCGCCTTGATCACGCCGTCTGCTGGTCGGCCTCGCTCGCGGCCACGGCCAGGCCGGATACCACGCCCAGCGAGGGGTCGCCGCGCACCAGCGGGGTCGCGGGGAAACACGCCTGCACGCGTTCGCTGATCTGCGGCGCGCGCGAGGTGCCGCCGGTGAGGAAGATGCTGGCGGGGAGTTCGTCGAGCTCGTTGCGCACGGCGGTCAGCGTGCGCTCGAGCTGGCCCAGGAAGGTTGCGATGGCGTCGCGAAAATCCGCGCCATCCAGGTCCACCGCCAGCTCATGCTCGATGAAGTCCAGCGCAACCCGGTGCCGCGGCGACACGCTCAGGACGATCTTGCTGCGCTCGGCTGCCTGGTTCAGCCGGGTGGTGGAGCCCGGCTCCTGCAGGGCGCGCAGGCGCGAGCCGTAGGGCTCGTCGACGAGGCGGTAATCCTGCTGGTGGAACTCGCGCTGCCGGGGCAGGTTGTGCACGCTGGCGGCGTCCACGTAGCGGTGCGCGGGCATGCTGATGCGGTCCTTGCCCAGTTGCGGCATGAAGCTGTGCAGGCTCACGCTCACGTCGAGGTCGGTGCCGCCACTGGGCAGGCCCCAGCTGCGCGCGATGCGCGGCGCCTGGCCACCGCCGAGCCGGGCATGGGCCACGTCGGTGGTGCCGCCGCCGATGTCCACGACCAGCGCGTACTGACGCTGCTGCAGGCTGCGGTGGTAGTGCATCGCGGCAGCGGCGGGTTCTTCCAGGAACGTCACCTGGTCGAAGCCGGCCGCGGCCGCGGCCTCGCGCAGGATCCCGATCGCCTGCAGCGAACCCTGCGCGCCCATCGAACTGCGAAACTCCACCGGCCGTCCGATCACCGCGCCGCGCACCGCCACGCCGAACTGGCGGCTGGCGGCAAGGCGGATGTGTTCGAGGATGTGCGTGGCGATATGCACGATCACCTTGCGTACCTGCGGGTCGAGCCGGTAGCCGAACATCGACTTGGGCGACTCGATCAGATGGCCGCCGCCGCTGTCCAGGTAACCCTCGACCGCCTGCTCGCCGAACAGCGCATGCTGCAGGCTGGCTATCGAGGCGGTGGCGCTGCGCGTCTGCTCCTCCATCCATTGCCGCCGCACCACGCGCAACGCTTCGCGGCGCAGCTCGTCGTCGCCGTGCGGCGACGGTGCCTGGCCGCGCGCCATGGCGGCCGCGGCCTGCTGGCGCTGCCGGGTGCGGGCCAGGCGCAGCTGGGCCTGCAGTTGCGCTTCCAGCGCAGGAGTCAGCGCGAAGTCGGCCGGGTCCGGTACCCGCTCGGGGAAAAACACCGCCGTGCGGAACTGCTCGGCGTCGCCGAAGCGCACCAGGGTCAGTTCGCCGTCGATGATGGCCGCGGCAGCGGAATAGCTGGTGCCGAAGTCGATGCCGATATGCATGGGCTCACGCAGTCGCTGTGGGGCAACCGCGAAGTATGACGGCAGCGGCGGCGCCCGCCCATGCCCGTGATGGCGAGGGTCGGTCCGGCGCGACCAACCCTGCTGCCGGCCAGCCATTGCGCCGACGCCGGCCGCGACCCGATGCCGCGCATGCGTGCGACGACGCGCGACTGTGCTATGACAAGGCAACCCGCCCGCACAGGACCTTGTCCGTGTCGACCATCCGCCATCGTGCCGCCTGCAGCTTCGCCCTGCTTCTACTGCTGCTGGGCATGGTCGTGCATGCGCAGACGCCGGTCATGGCGCAACCGCCGCTGGATCCGGTGGCCGAGCAGATCCGCGACCGCATCGAGCAGTGGCGTGCGCGGCACTCCGAGGCGGTCGCCGGCGCGGAGCTCGATCTGGCGGTGGTCAATTTCTACGAGCAGAACCGCTTCGCGCCGGCGTGGACACAGCCGGGCAACCTCGACCAGCTGCTGGCCGCGCTGCGCGAGGTGGCCGGCGACGGACTCGACCCGCAAGATTACGCGCTCGATGAACTGCAGCGTCGCCGCGGCGTGCTCAGCGATCCGCAGGCGACGGCGCAGCAGCGGGCCCAGTTCGACCTGCTGGCCACCGATGCCTGCCTCGCCGCGCTGCTGGACCTGTACCGCGGCAAGGTCGACCCGGCCACGCTGGACACGCACTGGAATTTCGATCCGCGTCAGCTCGACCGGGCGCGCGGCCTGCAGGCGGTGCGCGATGCGCTGGCGCGGGGAGCGATCAGCGGCCTGTTCGAACGCGCGCGGCCGCAGGATCCGCAGTACGGCCAGTTGCGCGAAGCGCTGGTGAAACTGCGTGAGGTGGCCGCGCAGGGTGGCTGGCCGGTGCTTGCCGGCGGCGCCACCCTGAAACCCGGCGTCAGCGACCCGCGCGTGCCGCTGCTGCGCCAGCGCCTGCGGCTGGCCGGATACCCGGTCGGCGACGCCACCGGCGATCGGTTCGACGCGGCCCTGGAGGCGGCGCTGGTGCAGTACCAGCGCGAACAATACCTGGCCGCGGACGGGCATCTGGGCAAGGCCACGCTGGCGGCATTGAACGTGCCGGTGGCCGCGCGCATCGGCCAGTTGCGGGTGAACCTGGAGCGCGCGCGCTGGCTGCTGCACCAGTTGCAGGGGCGCTTCGTGGTGGTCGATATCGCCGGTTACCAGGTGATCTACTACAACGATGGCAAGCCGGTCTGGCGCGCGCGCGTGCAGGTCGGCAAACCGTACCGCAGCACGCCGGTGTTCAAGTCGGCGATCACCTACATCACGCTCAATCCGACCTGGACCGTGCCGCCCACGATCCTGAAAAACGACATCCTGCCCAAGCTGCGCAGGAACCCCGGTTACCTCGCTGCCAACCGCATCCGCGTGCTGGACGGCCAGGGCCGCGAGCTGTCGCCGGGCAGCGTGAACTGGGCCAGCCCGCGCGGCGTCGTGCTGCGCCAGGATGCCGGCCCGGGCAATTCGCTGGGTCGGCTGGCGATCCGCTTTCCCAACGACTATTCGGTGTACATGCACGACACCCCGCACCAGGAACTGTTCGCCAACGAGCAGCGCCTGTTCAGTTCCGGCTGCATCCGGGTGGAGCGTCCGCGCGAACTGGCCGAGCTGCTGCTCGATGATCCGGTCGCGTGGAACCGCGCCGCCATCGACCGCGCGATCGACACGCTGAAGACCCAGACCGTGATGCTGCGCCAGCCGGTGACGCTGCTGCTGGCGTACTGGACGGTGGACCTGCACGACGGCGGCCGGGCCAGCTTCCGTCCCGATGTCTACCGTCGCGATGGCAACCTGCTCGCGGCGCTGGATCGTCCGCGGCGATCGCCGTGGCTGGCGCCCGCCGCTGCCGCGCTCACCCGCTGAAGGTAGCCTCGAAGAAAAAGGCCGCGCCAGGCTCGCGCCCGACGCGGCAACAGGTTTGAACCGACCACTGCCAGGTGCATCGGTGCCGTCGACGCAGGACCGTCACGACCCGCGCAGTGTGCCGGCGAGGTGTCTCAGGGGCTGGGACCGGCGAAGCGGCATCGGCCGGGTGATGCGGGTTCGGTGCGGGGCTGATCCTGGTCAGGGCGCGGCGGCGCCGCGGCGGTCACCATCGGCAGGGCGGAAGTTTCCGCACACTGATCGAACCTGCCCCTGGAGAATCTGCGAATGCTGTTTCAAGTGAAGGATCTTGCCGCCGACACCGGCGCCATCGCCGCCGCCCTGCGCGCCCATGATGCGACCGCCAAGGTCACCTGCGACGCCGCCGCCGGCCAGATCGACGTGTCGGCCCAGCTCACTTCCGGTCAGGTGATCGCCGCGCTGCAGGCTGCCGGCTACGAAGCCAGCCGCATGTCCGAGCCACGGCAGATCCACGTCAGTGGCGGCAGCGACTGCTGCGGCAGCTGCTCATGAGGCGCTAGCGTCGTCGTCCCCGCGCGGTGCCGGCTTGCGCGGCCGGCGTGGCCCGGGGGCGGAGTGCCGGCCCTGGCTGGCGTCGATCGCGTCGATCCAGCCGGCACGCGCGGCGGGAAACGCATCGGCATAGGGCACGTACGGCTTGATGTCGAGGATCGGCGTGCCGTCGAGCAGGTCGATTCCGCGCACGCGCAGCGCGCGCGCTTCCACTGCCACCAGCTCCACCGCGGACAGCCCGAGCGGGTTGGGCCGATGCGGCGAGCGCGTGGCCAGCACGCTGCGCTTGCCGCCACCGCGCGGCGGGCGCACCTCGGCTTTCCAGCCTTCGCTGCGATGGAACACGAACAGCAGCCAGATCCGCTCGAAGCCGGCCAGGTCACGGAATGCCGCGGCAGGCAGCCCTTCGGCAAACTCGATCGTCGCCTCGACCGCATCGCCGCTTTCGGTACCCGCCACCACGGTGGACTGATGCGGTGCGTCGATCCGGCGCGCGTACGGCGAGCGCACGAATGCAATCGGCTGGCAGGAGAATGCGCTGGAAATGTCGTGCGGGATGGTCATGATGCGGCATTATCCCACTTCGCCCGCCATCCCCAGGCTGGCTCGAACCTGCCCGCCGAGGCCGCCATGAAATATCTCGTGATGATCTACTGCGACGACACCTTGCTGGACGCGCTGCCCGAAGGCGAGTTCGACCACATGATGCACGGCTGCTTCGCGCATGCCGACGAACTGCAGGAGCAGGGTTGCCTGCTCGGCTCGCAGCAACTGGAAGCGCCGGCCAGCGCGAAGACCCTGCGCGTGCGCAACGGCCGCGCCCAGGTGTTCGACGGCCCGTTTGCCGAAACCAAGGAATACCTGGGCGGCTTCAACCTGATCGAAGCCGACGGCATGGACGAGGCGGTGCGCATCGCCTCGGAGTTCCCGTGGGCGCAGACCGGTGCGATCGAGATTCGTCCGGTGCGCGACATGGACATGGTGCGGCGGCGGGTGGGGGCATGACGATACACGCTTCCCGACGTGCCACCATGCGGCTCCCCCATGCGCTGGTCCGCCCATGAACTCCTCCGACGACGGTTACGATGCCGAGCGCGAATTCGACGATGTCGACGAGGACTCGGTCGAGGCGAAGGTCTGGCAGCTGCTGTTGCTGATCAACCCCGGCGACGAGGAAACCGCGCTGTTGCAGTTCAACGACTATCGCGAGGCCATGGCCGATCTCGATGCCGACGAGGTGGAGCCGATCGAGGTCATCGGCCGGGTGATCGACTGGCGGTCCGGTTTCATCGTCGGCGAGCACGATTTGCATTCGCTGGTGCAGGCAGTCAACGAACTGGCCTCGCGCTGGAACCTGTCGATCGACTGGAACGGCGACCCGGACGACGACGAGTTCTACGACGACATGGACGCGGCCGAACTGTTTTCGATCGCCTACGATCGCCTGGCGGAGTTCGGTTACACGCTGTGGGCCTGGGAGACCGATGGCGACACCCATGCCGGCTGGATGACCCTGACCCGCGACCGCGAACCGTTGCGCGAACTGGCCACGTTGCTGGGCATCAACCTGCGCCTGGGCAGCGAAGTGGGCTGATCGGCCGCTGCCCTGGCGCGCTTCTCGTCAAGCCGCCAGCGGCATGTCGACCGGTCGCCCGGCCAGCCACAGCGTCAGGTTCCTCATGTAGCGCTCGATCGAGCGCTGTGCCTCCGGGGCATGCGCCAGCGCGTCGCCGGGCGGCTCGGAAACGAAACTGGGCGCCCCGAGTCGCGGGTTCCAGTTGTAGTCGGCGAAGTGATGGAAAGTGGACTGGGCCACCGCGGGGCCAGCGTCGGCTGACGGCTCGAACGCCACCGCGAGATTGAACTCCACTCCGCTGACCGTGCTGCGACCGGTGGCGATGACGCGTGCGCTCGGGTCATCCGCCGGCTTGCCGACCGCGCCTTCGTGCGGATGCGCAGGCAGGCAGTGCACGGCGCCATCGGCGGCATCCGGATCGGTCAGCAGCGGATGCCGCGGTTCGACGATGCTTATGTGCTGAAAATCGCCGTTGGCGCCGGAGTGGTAGTTGGGCCAGAGGATGTCGGTGGTGTCGGTATCGTCGATGCGGTGTCGCGCCGGATCGGGGTCGGGATGTTTCGAGTGGAAGAAATGCGCGGCACCGACTCCGCCCAGCGTGCACACCGAGCAGCCGAGATCCATGTGGTCGCGCGTCACCAGCAGGCCGCCGCCGCGCTGGCGGAAACGCGAGATGGCGGCGCAGTCTTCCTCGGCGAGCCCGTCGCCGGTGTCCACGGCGAACAGCCACATTTCGTCGAACGAGGACGTATCCAGTTGCGACAGCACGCTGTCGGGAGCGCCGGGTGCATCGCGATCGCGCGCCGTCACCTCGCACAGCGGCGCGCCGCCGGCATCGCGCAGCGCGGTCAGGTAATCGCGCAACAGCCCGAAGCGGCCGATGTGCCAATCGTCGTCGATGGCGGGAATGGTGGTCTGCAGCAGAATCCGGATGGGCTGGCTCATGATCGTGACGCTCGCGAGGTCAGTAGTAGCGCGGTATCGGGCCGAGCTGCGGCGTCATCCGGTCGCGCAGGTCGAACATGACTTCGTCTACATAACACCAGCCCCATCCTTCCGGAGGGTCGTAACCCTCGATGACGGGATGCCCGGTCTCGTGGAAATGCGCGGTGGCGTGCCGGTTCGGCGAGTCGTCGCAGCAACCGACGTGCCCGCAGGTGCGGCAGATGCGCAGGTGCAGCCACACGTCGCCGGATGACAGGCATTCCTCGCAGCCGCGCGCGCTGGGCGTGACGTTGTGGATGCCATCGAGATGGGTGCAATGCGTGGTCATCGAAAGACTCCGCTGTGCTTCGCAAGGTCCGCGCAGGCATGGCCATGCGGTGGGGGCGAGCCCCTATCATAGGCCGACTTTCGGCATCGGTTGCGATGCCGGCACGAACGAAAAGGTTGATGGCATGCTGCAACTGATCGGTTTCGACGGCGACGACACGCTGTGGCACAGCGAAGGCTATTACCGGCAGGCGAACGACGCCTTCGCCACGATCGTCGGCCGCTATGTCGACCTCGGCGACCAGCGCGTGCACGACACCATGCTGGCGACCGAGCGGCGCAACCTGCAGCTGTTCGGCTACGGCGCGAAGGGCATGACACTGTCGATGGTGGAGACGGCGATCGCGGTCACCGATGGCCGCATCGCGGCGGCCGACATCCATCGCCTGGTCGAACTCGGCAAAGACGTGCTGCAGCATCCGGTGGAGCTGCTGCCGGGCGTCCGCGCCGCGGTCGAGGCGGTGGCCGAGCACCATGCAGTGGTGCTGATCACCAAGGGCGACCTGTTCCACCAGGAGAAGAAAGTGGCGCAGTCCGGGCTGGCCGACCTGTTCCGGCGCATCGAGATCGTGTCCGAGAAAAACGCCGCCACCTACCAGCGCGTGCTGGCCGAGTTCGCGCTGCAGCCGGCGCAGTTCGCGATGGTCGGCAACTCGCTGCGTTCGGACATCGAACCGGTGGTGCGGCTGGGCGGTTGGGGCGTGCACGTGCCGTACCACGTGACCTGGGCGCACGAGCTGGAGAACGGCCTCGACGATGACGACCGGCATGTGCTCACGGTCGCCGAGCCAGCAGCGATTCCGGCGGCGGTGGCGCGCCTGCGCGAGCTGGCAGCGGCGTAAACCGCCCATTGTCGTGCGGCGATCGGCAAGTATTGCCGACGCTGCGCCGGATCATTCCGCGTCGGTCGGCTTGTCGTCGTCGAAGCCGGTATAGCCCTCGGGGAAGATCGGCGTGCCGTCCTCTTCCAGCCCGATCATGTCGGCCAGTGCCTTGGCGGCGGCGGTCTCGGCGACGCCCTTGTCGCGGAAGCTGCGGTTTTCGCAGATCGCGAAATACATCGGGAAGCCGTGCCGGCGCGGGGTGACTGCAAGGTAGGCGGTGTAGCGCGAGCCTTCCAGGGTGGCGCCGGAGCGGGCAAGGTAGTTGTCGAACTCGCGCTCGGCCATGGTCGTCGGTTCCGCTCGGAAAACGTGCAGTGTAATGCGCGCCGGGCTTGCCTCATCATGTGCCGATGACTGCCGACGACCTGCCCGTGCCGCGTATCGTGCTGGACACCAACGTGTGCCTGGACCTGTTCCTGTTCCGCGATCCGGCCTGCACGCCGCTGCTGGCGGCGCTGCAGGCCGGCACGGTGCAGGCTGTGACGCGCGCGGATTGCCGCGCGGAATGGCTGCGCGTGCTGCACTATCCGCAGCTGCCGATTCAGGAGGCGACGCGACCGGGCATCATGGCGGCGTTCGATCGCCTGATCCACGATCTGCCCGACACGACCGTCGCCGCCGACGAGACCCTGTTGCCGCGCTGTGCCGATCCGGACGACCAGAAATTCCTGGAACTGGCGCTGGTCGCGCGCGCCAGCTGGCTGCTCAGCAAGGACAACGAATTGCTGAAACTGGACCGGCGCACGCGCGGCGCCGGCCTGTTTCCGATCCTGTTGCCGCAGGCATGGTCGCTGGCTGAACGCTGAAACGCGCGCGCCTGCCACGACACACGGGCCTGTGCTGTACTGTCGTTCCGACTCGGAGACTTGCCGTGCTCGATTCCCACCACATCGACTGCCCGTATTGCGGCGAAACGATCGAGATCCTGATCGACACGTCGATTCGCAGCCAGCAATACATCGAGGATTGCCAGGTGTGCTGCCGCCCGATCACCTTGCGCGTGGAAATCGACGCCGATGGTGCGGCGCAGGTGCACGCCTCGGGCGAGAACGAGGCCTGATCCGTCCTGGTCAGCCGCGAACGAGTTGCCGGGGATCGCTGATCGCGATGTCCGCCGCCTGCAGGCTGGCGCGGGTGGCATCGTCGCCGGCCGGCGTGACCGGGCGGCTGAGATCCCACAGGAGATGCGTGCGAAAGCCCAGCGCGATCGCATCCTGCGCCGTCCAGAGCACGCATACGTCGCGCGCCAGACCGCACACGAACACCTCGTCCACGCCGCGCTCGCGCAGCCAGCCGGCGAGCCCGGTACCCGGACGCCCACCGGCGGCATCGTGGTTCTCGCGAAAGCCGCTGTAGGAATCCACGCGGGGATCGGCGCCCTTGCGGATCACCACATCCAGCGCCGACCAGTCGATG
>Ga0157371_10001272_pt1 | contig 26586 bp, 20 predicted proteins | sample C45metaG_FD_113462 | JGI IMG/M metagenome (GOLD analysis project Ga0157371, IMG submission 113462) | Corn rhizosphere microbial communities from Kellogg Biological Station, Michigan, USA - C4-5 metaG | ecosystem: Host-associated > Plants > Roots > Rhizosphere > Soil | place: USA: Michigan... | reverse complement strand
GAGCATCAGGCAAGAACGCATGGCGACCCCGTCCACCAGCACCGTGCAGGCGCCACAGACACCGTGTTCGCATCCGACATGGACACCGGTGGCACCGAGGTCGTGGCGCAGGAAGTCGCAGAGTTGGGTCCGCGGTTCAGCCAGCGCCTCGCGGGAGCGGCCATTGAGTTCCAGGCGAATCGCAAAGGTTTGGTCGGCAGTTACACGCATGTTCAGACTCCTTCGATCAGCTGGTGACCCAGCTCGCGAATCAGTTGGCGGCGATAGGCAGCACTGGCGTGCACGTCGTCTTGTGCATCGAGCGACCAGGCGGTTTGATTGAGCGCGTCGGGCAGCGCCGCACCACGTGGCAGGCTGCGACGTTGCGGACGGTCGGCGACCCCGCCGATGCCCAGTTCGACCTGATCCGCGCCGATGGCTGCGGCCAGGGAGACAATTGCAAAGTCGCCGTGGCGCATGGCGATCTCGCGGAAGCGATAGGTAATGCCTTCGCGCTTGAGCGGAAAGCGCACCTCGACGACCAGTTCATCCGCACGCTTGTCGGTGGTGAGAATGCCTTGGAAGAAGTCGGCAGCCTTGACGACGCGCTTGCCCTTTTTCGACTCGAGAACGATCTCGCCGCCCAAGGTCACCAGGCACAGCGGCAACTCGGCGCTCGGGTCGGCATGAGCCACCGAACCGCAGACTGTGCCGCGATTACGTGTCTGGAAGTGACCGATCCAGGGCATTGCCAGGGCCAATAAAGGCACCTCGTCCATCAGGGTCGAACGCGCCAGCAACTGCGCCTGCCGTACCCCGGCACCGACTGCCAGGCAATCCTTGCGCAGTTCGATGTAGGCCAGGTCAGCCACGTGATTGATATCGATCAGCAACTTGGGTTGAGCCAGCCGCATGTTCAACACCGCCATCAGCGATTGGCCTCCGGCGATGATGCGAGCCTCTTGGCCGTACTCGGCGAGCAGCTCAAGCACCTGACGACGGCTGTCAGCCCGAACGTAATCGAAAGCGGCCGGTTTCATTGCGCACCTCCCTTGCCAAACAGTGCGCCAAGCGAGGCACGCAGGCGCGCCCACCAGCCGGTGGAGATGGCCTGGCCACTGACCCGTTGCGACAGGCGAGTAAAGATTTGTCCGATGATCACTTTCGAGGCCCCTTGCAACATACGGCCGCCGACCGCGGCGACTTTGCCGCTGACCGCCACCTGGTATTGGTATTCCAGGCGTGTGTGGCCATTTTCCAGTTCGACGAAACGCACCTTGGCCTGGCCCTGGGCCGAGCCCATGGAGCTGCTGCCGGATCCGGATAGACGCAACGAATGCGGCGGGTCGAGATCACTCAGGGCAACCTTGGCCTCGAAGCGCGCACGGATCATGCCGACGCCGACGGTGACGTCTGCGCGGTAACGGTTTTCGCCTTCAAGCACGAGGTCGTGGCAACCGGGAATGATCGCCGCCAGCGTCTGCGGGTCGAGTAAGGTATCGAAGACCTGTTGCGGCGAAGCCGGAATCACCACCGAGTCGTTGGCCCGCAGTGCCGGTCCACCGGCGGCTGCCGCGTCCAGGCTTTCATCGGGCTCCATGCCGGCGGGCCGTGGCGGCTCGTCGATGCCGATCAGCGTGCGTACTTTCGATGGCGTCAGTGGCAAACGGATGTCCGAGCGACCGAGGGCGTCGGCCACCGCGTTGGCGATGCACACCGGCGTGCTCATGTTGTTGCCCTCGCCCACACCCTTGGCGCCCAGTGGGGTGAATGGCGATGGTGTTTCCATGTGCAGGATCACTGGCTCGATCACTTCCGGTGCGGTCGGCACCAGATAGTCGGCGAAGGTCCCGGAGAGGAAGCTGCCGTCCTCGCCATAGGCGAATTCTTCCATCAGCGCCGCGCCGAGGCCTTGGGTGAAGCCTCCCCGAATCTGGCCATCGACCAGTGCCGGGTTGAGCAGGCGGCCGGCGTCATGGCAGGTGACATAACGATCGATGTGGATCTCGCCGGTCATGCGGTCGATTTCCAGACCACAGATGTCGAAGACAAAGCCGTAGCACAGCGAGCTATTGACCTGATCCTGGTCATCCGGTGCCACCAGTTGCGGCGGACTCCAGAAAGCGGTTTCGCGCAGGCCGCCGCTTTCACCTTCCGGCAGCAGACCCGGCGACCAGTGGGTTGCACCGGCAATCCGATGGAACGGCGCTACCGCCCCGCCATTGACCACAAAAATCTTGCCGCCCGCGAAACGAATATCTTCGGGACTGGCCTGCAACTGCTCGGCGGCAATCGCGGCGAGGCGATCGCGGATCTTCAGCGCGGCCTTGTAGACGGCACCGGCCACAGCACCGGCGAAACGGCTGGAATAGTTGCCCGAGGCAATCGACCAAGCGTCCTTCTGGGTATCCAGTTCGACGTTGACCACGATGGACTCCAGCGCAACCCCAAGCACTTCGGCGACGACCTGAGCGACGGTGGTTTGATGGCCCTGCCCTTGCGGTGCCGAGGACACATGCACACTGACGTCCCCCAACGGGCCGACGTTGATGGTTGCGGTTGCGACAGCACCGTTTTTCGGACCGGCCTTGCGCCGCTCTTCGGGTGTCATCGCGGTGGTGATGTAACCCATGTTGGAAATCGAGGGTTCGATGACGGCGGCATAACCGATGCCATAGATTCGGCCTTCGGCACGCGCCTGATCACGACGCTTGAGCAACTCGTCGAGACCGCCATCAGCGACTGCCAAGGCAATGCCTGCCTGGTAATTGCCGGAATCGAGCAACGCACCGGCGGCCGCGCGATAAGGGAAGGCATCGGCCGGCACCAGGTTGCGGCGGATCACGTCCAACGGATCAAGCTTCAACTGCACGGCGATGTGTTGCAGCAGCCGCTCCAGGGCGAAATATACCTGCGGTCCACCGAACCCACGGTTCAGGCCGGAAGGGGTTTTGTTGGTCAGCACCACCCGGTTGCGCACTTGCAAATTGCGGATCGCGTAGGCCCCCGTCAGGTTGCCGTGCATGCGGTAGAACGTTGCCGGTTCGGGCGCTCTCAGGTAGGCACCACAGTCGTCGATCTGGTCATAACGCAACGCGGTGATACGGCCATCGGCTTCTACCGCCGCTTCAATCTCGGTCACCCGGTTGGTCGCAGAAGAAGCCCCTTGAAGATGTTCCAGACGGTCCTCGACCCACTTCACCGGTGCGCCGACTTTGCGTGACGCCAGGCCCATCATCACGACGTAAGGGAACACGCCTTGCTTGATGCCAAAGCTGCCGCCGGAATCTTTCGGTGTGCGCAAACGCAAGCGGTTGCCTGGGACATTCAGTGCCCGGGCCATGACCGTGTGCAACGCGTAGGGTCCCTGGAAGTTGGCCAGCACGTCATAAATGCCGGTCGCGCGCTCGTACTGAGCCAGCACCACATAGCATTCGATGGGTGTGCAGGAACTGCGCGGAAACTTCACTTTGAGCGACACCTTGTGCGGTGCCTGCTCGAATGCCTGCTCCGGCTCGCCGTAACGAAAGTGCCGTTCGTTGACCACGTTGCTGCCGACTGCTTCGTGCAGGATCGGCGCCTCTTCGGCGGTGGCCAGTTCAGGATCGATGATCGGCGACAGCCGCTCGTATTCAACGCGCACACCTTCGATGGCGTCCTCCGCCAGATAGCGGCTCTCGGCGATCACCACGGCCACCGGCTCTCCGACATAACGCACCTTGTCGACGGCGACGCACCAGTGCTCCATCGGCTGACGTACACCTACGGGGAAAGGCAGTGCCCAGCGTTTGACGTCTTCGCCGACCAGCACGCCGTGCACGCCTTTCATCAGCAGCGCTTTGGAGAAGTCCACCGAGGTGATCCGCGCATGAGCGTGGGGTGAACGGATGATCGCCGCATGCAGCGTGCCCGGAGGGATCGCAGCGTCATCGGCGTAGCAGCCGAGGCCCCGCAACAATGCGGCGTCCTCGACGCGGGTCTGACGGGCGCCGATGTGGCCGGTCTGGCTTTCGGTAGCAGGTTCTAAACTAGTCATTTTTTCGCGGCTCTTGTTGTGTTGCGGCGCGATAGCGTTAGAGCCGAGTGTGTGAGAAAGGCGCGGGGAGCGCCTTGCCTAGGGAGATGGAGTTCTGCGCGGGAGTCTGAAAATTTGCCTTTGCGTCTGATTTTTCAGGTCTGGGCCCCGGCAGAACTGCCGGTCAGTGATGGGATGCGGGTTGGCTCAGGAAAGCTTCGATTTCTGCATAGGGCATCGGTTTGGCAAAGTAATACCCCTGAAAAATATCGCAGTGACTGCTCTTCAGGAAATTCACCTGGGACGCCGTTTCCACGCCTTCGGCGACCACCGTCAGGCTGAGGTGATGGGCCATTGAAATAATGCCTTGAGTGATCGCTGCATCGTGATTGCCAGCGACGATTTCCTGGATGAACGAGCGGTCAATCTTGATCTTGTCGATGGGCAAACGCTTGAGGTAGCTGAGGCTGGAAAAACCGGTGCCGAAATCATCAAGCGCAATGCGCACCCCCAACGCCTTGAGCCGGTGCAAGGTTTCAATCGCCTGTTCAGCGTTGTTCAACATCAGCGACTCAGTGATTTCCAGCTCTAACTGCTCACCACGCAGACCATGTTTCTCCAGGGCGGCCTGGACGCACTGGACGAAATTGCCACGCTGAAAATGCATCGGCGAAATATTCACGGCCATCGAGATGCCGGTGATGCCTTGATCACCTAGCTGACGCAGCTGCGCGCAGGCCGTATCGAGTACCCAAAGGCTCAACGGAATGATCTGACCACTGTCCTCTGCCACCGGTACAAACACCGCTGGCGAGATAAATCCTTTTTCCGGATGCTCCCAGCGCAGCAACGCTTCGATCCCGACCACCCCTAACGTTCGCGCGTCTATCTGCGGTTGATAATGCAACTTGAGCGACTGGGTTTCGATGGCCTTCTGCAGGTCATTGCGCAGGCTCGCGTGCTCGCAAACACGCTGATTGAGATCGCTGGTGTACCACTGAAAGTTGTTGCGCCCTTGCTGCTTTGCTTTGTACATGGCCATGTCAGCCTGCTGGATCAGCTGCATCGGCTGCTCGATGTCACCATCGCTCAGGGTGATGCCGATACTTGCACTCACGTGCAGGTCAATGCCCTGGATGCAGTAGGGTTTGGCAATGCTGGCCATCAAACGCTCGGCCACCGGAACAACGTCCTCATCATGAAGCAGGTCCGGCAGCAGAACGATAAATTCGTCACCGCCCATGCGCACGATGGTATCGCCGGGACGAACCTGCTGGGTCATACGCTGCGCGACTTCAATCAGCACTTGATCGCCGAAGTAGTGTCCGATCGAATCGTTGATGGATTTGAATCCATCCAGATCAATGCAAATCACCGCCAGGCGACGCTTTCGCCGACGAGTGATGTGACAATCCAGCATAAGCCGGTCTTCAAGAGAGACACGGTTAAGCAAACCAGTCAGACGATCATGGCTGGCGTTGAAGCTCAACTGGCGTTCGTAATGCTTCTGCTCGCTGATGTCCCGGGCAATGCCAAATACCCCGACGATCTCTCCGTTGACCATGATCGGCAGGTTGGAAATGTCCATGGTCAGCAGTTTTTCACTCTCGTCGAAAACCCGTGCCTCGAAGCGCTGAGGCGCCCCGGCGCGGGCTGCGGAAAAATGCTGACTGACCCGTTGCAGGTCCTCTTCGAGCACCAGATGAGAAAAGTGATGACCAATGAATTCGGCAGCGGTATGAGGTTTTAGCTTCAGGCCTGCCGGATTCACACTCTGGATTTTGCCCGCCAGATCGAGGGCGAACACCGGGTTGGGGTTGTAGGTGAACAATGAACGAAATTGTTGTTCGCTTTTCTCCAGACGTTGGCCGTCACGCTCATGGCGGATCGCAATGACTGCCAGCTGGGCTGCGCAGGCCAGTCGTTGGATCTGCGTCTCGTCCGGCACATGCGCGCGGCTCTGGTACAGGGCAAATGTACCCAGCACGTTTCCTTGATGGGAGAGCAAAGGCACCGACCAGCAGGAACGCAGGTTATGCCCCAGCGCCAGATCGCGAAAACGCTCCCAGTTGGGGTCCCGGGCGATGTCTTCGGTGACCACCAGCTCGCGCCGGAACGCCGCGGTGCCACACGTTCCTTCGTGTGGACCAATGGCCATTCCATGAATCGCCTCGCTGTATTCGACCGGCAGACTGGGCGCCGCGCCGCTCAGCAAGCGTTTGCCCTCGGCATCAGTGAGCAGGATCGAGCAGAAGGTTTCCGGGGTTTGATCGTCAAGCATCAGGCAGATGGCGCTAAGTATTTCGCCTAGATGATGATCGGTCGCGATCATACCGAGAATGTCACGTTGAGACTCGGGGAGCGTCTTGCTGTGAAAGCCCGTGTGACGAGTATTCATGGTGGTTCCTGAAGACTCTCAAGGTCGTCCGGTCTTCAGAGAGCCTGGAATAGTGGGAGGCCGATCACTGTCCACTAGTACGTCGGTCGCGCACTGTATAGAGCACCGACCAGCAAAAAGAAGGCTCAGATCCAATATAAAAAACAGTATCAGATGGCCTGCGTTTGGCTGATTTTCTGGCCGCAGGCAGGCTTTCGAGAAAGGACAGATCGGTAAAGCGCGACACCGAAAACTGGTGGTCTCATCTCCTGATTATCTATATGGGTTCGACGACGAAATCGGTATTGGCCAGCATTCAACTCGATCAAAAGCGACGTGCAAAACGACCTTGCCTGATGCACAGGCCACGCTCAAGGCGCGAGTATTTCCTGAAGAAATTCTATGAATACATTGATGCGACTGGAGCCTCGGTGGTTGGGCAAATACAGCGCATTGATGCAGGTGCTTGCGCTGCCAGGGTTGACCTCATACTGCTCCAACACCCGAGTCAGCCGACCCGCGCTGACATCCTCACGCACCAGCCAATCGGCCAATAGCGTCACCCCGCCACCGGCCAAGGCGGCCTCGCGCAGAATGTCGGCGTTGTTGCTTTGCAGCCGCCCCTGCACATTCAAGCGGATGACGTCCTCATCGCCCTGGAATGTCCAGTTGTGGTGGCCGGTGCGGTAATCGAAACGCAAGCACTGGTGCTCCAGCAGGTCACGGGGGTGTCGGGGCAGACCGGTTCGCGTCAGGTACTCGGGACTTGCCACCACCCAACGCTGGAAATCACCCAACCGCTTGCTGACGATGTCATCACTGACGACCGATGAACCGAGACGCACTGACACGTCGATTTGTTCGCTGAGCAGGTCGCTGACCTCGTCGCTCAGCGAGAGGCTGATCTCCAGGCCGGGATGGCGATCAAGCAACCGCCCCAGGTGCGGAGCGATGATACGTCGGCCGAATTCCACCGGTACGCTGACCCGCAAACGCCCCTGAGCCTCGCTGCCACGGTCGGCAACGACGGCATCGGCTTCGTCGATGGCCTCGAGGATCGCCACGGCTTTATCGAAATAGTGCTGCCCCGCCACCGTGACGCTCGTGTTGCGCGTGGTGCGGTTCAGCAGGCTGGCACCCAATTCACTTTCCAGCCCCGCGACCTGCCGCGTCACTGACGAAGTGGAGATGCCGAGCTTGCGCGCCGCCGATGAGTAACCTCCACAGCGCACCGTTTCGACAAACATTTTCAGCGCCAGCAACTTGTCCATGAACGGATTCCGAGAGCGAAAGGTAAAGGTAGCGACTGTGCATGACCCGGCGATCGGAGTCTTGCATGGCTGTGCTCAATGGCCTGAATGATTAACTAGGCTTGCGATACCCATAATCCGATTGCCCATACTCACCCCCCAGTCGCCCATGCGACTGCCTTCTGCAAGTTGTTGTTTCTGCCAGACTAGCAGGGCTTTATCGATGTCGCCGACGTCGTCGATTACCTGAGCCAGAGACAATGCGTTGCGAGCCGCCTTGGCCGTGCTTCCGGCGGTATGAGGGCGCGGTACAAAAGCGGCATCGCCGGTCAACAGCACACGGCCAAACACCATTTGAGGAACTTTGAGATCAAGGATCGCTTGCACGAAAATATCCTTGGTCTGGCGTATCACTTCTCGAAAAGCCGGGTTCGCCTGCCGCTCACCCATTTCCCGAATATATGCATCCTGCCCAGGGGCCAAAGCTCCGGGTGGAATGGAGTGACTGCGCCGATGACCATTACTGTCAGTGAGCACAGCGTCCAGTTCCGGCCCTTGCGCAGCTTTCAAGTACCACAGCCAATTGAACCGACGTTCGCCAGGATTAACGGAGCCATTCACGCCCGGCACCATGTATTCCAGCATCAACGATTCAGGGTCCTGTTGAAAAACAAAGTCCTCGTAAAGCTGCGTTTTGGCGAAGTCTGGAAGTTGCTCTTCATCGACAAGCCCACGCCACACCACGTACCCCGAATAGGCAGGTGCCGCTCCAGGCAACACCACGCTTCGCACGGTTGAACCGGCGCCATCAGCGCCGATCAGCAGGTCGGCTTCGGCAGTGCTGCCATCGGCAAAAATCGCAGTCACCCGGTGCTCATTCTGAGTCAGATCCACCAGCGTCTTGCCACGGTGATAATGCTCGGCAGGAAATGCAGAAAATAATGAGCTGTACAGTGTGTTCCAGGACGTCTGGGTTTGCGGCATCGGTTCTTTATGCACCACGGTACCGGCTCGATCCAGATAGAGACGATCATGGGAGCGAACGCCCAGCGCACCCGCCGGATGAATGCCCGCATAACGAAAATGCTGCAGGACATCCGCTTGCAGAACGATGCCACCGCCACGGCTATCCATCGCCGCCGGGGATCGCTCGTAAATATCGACCTGCCACCCAATCGCGCGTAACGCCGTGGCGGCGAACAGCCCTCCCAGGGAACCACCGATGACCAAGGCCTTCGGAACGCCTGAACTCTTCATTACCTTTCTCCTCGTTGCGTGGTGATTCCCCAAGCTCGGGTTTACCGTTGCGTTATGCCAACACCGGATAGTCGATGTAGCCCTTGGCGTCGTCGCCAAAAAAGCTGTTGCCGTCCGCCACGTTGAGTTCGTTGCGACCGCGCAAACGAGCCGGCAAGTCAGGGTTGGCAATGAACGGGCGACCAAAAGCGATGAGGTCAGCACGCCCCTGCGCGATGGCCTGTTCCGCCGTTTCGCCGGAATAACCACCCGCCAGCATCAGAACACCGTGGAAGTCACTACGCAGTTGCTTGATGATCGCGTCCCAGCGCGGATCATTGCTTTCGTCGAGCACTGTGCCGACCATCATCGGTTCGACCAGGTGCAGATAAGCGAGATTCCAGTGATTGAGGCTTGAGGCAATGTAGCCAAAGGTTTGTTCCGGGGTGTCATCGCCCATCCCCATGAAACGCCCCATCGGTGTCAGGCGAACAGCAACGCGTTCGGCACCGACTTCCGCGGTCACAGCTTCCACGACTTCAAGCAGTAACCGCGCACGGTTTTCGATACTTCCACCGTAGCGATCACTGCGCTGATTGCTGGCGCTATTGATGAATTGGTCGAGCAGGTAGCCATTGCCCGCGTGAATTTCCACACCGTCCATACCGGCCAGAATCGCGTTGCGAGCAGCCTTGCGGAAGTCGGCAACGATCGCTTCGATCCCTGGAATGTCCAGCGCCTGAGGGACAGGTACATCACCCCATACGCCCTCGCCCTGTTCATTGAGGATGAAGGTCTTGCCGGGCACCGGCTGCGCAGTCGGCGCTACCGGCAAGCCGCCGTTGGGCTGGAACACCGGGTGCGACACTCGCCCCACATGCCAGAGCTGCAGGAAAATGCGCCCACCTTCCGCGTGCACGGCCTCGCTGACAGCTCGCCAGCCCTGAATCTGCTCGTCGCTATGGATGCCGGGCGTCCAGGCGTAACCCTGGCCCTGCTGCGAAATCTGTGTGGCCTCGGTAATGATCAATGCGGCACTGGCACGCTGACGGTAGTACTCGACGTTCATCGGTGTCGGTACGTTGCCCGGCTGTCCTGCCCGCGAGCGAGTCAGAGGTGCCATGGCGATGCGGTGTTTGAGGCTGAGTTGGCCGAGTTTGATCGGGGTGAACAAGTGCTGGGTCATGATGATTTCCTGAATGGATAGGGATTGAGAAAACGCCTTAGGCGGCTTCGCTTCGTTTCAGTATCTGGATCATTATTTCGATGGGCTGGGCGCCACTGATCACGTCATCCGCGATCTGAATACTCGGCACCGAGCGCACACCGGACGCCTTGGCTTGGGCTTCGAGCTTCAAGACTTCAGCCGTGCCTTGATCGGCCTTGAGAAAGTCGACAATCGCCGCTCGGTCCTGCCCGGTTTCGGCAGCGATGTCGGCCAGCACCGTGAGGTCGCCGATATCCCGCCCTTCGCCGAAGTACGCCTTGAAAATGGCCTTGACCAGCAGCGATGCGTCTCGACCCGCCTGTTGCTCGCGCCATACCAACCGATGCGCGGCCAGGGTGTTGGGCGTTTTTTCGACTCGCCCGTAATCGAACTCAAGCCCGACCGCCTTACCGGCGTGGGTGACCTGTGCGTCCATGGCCTGGCTACGTGCCCAGCTGCCGAATTTGCCAGAGCGATAGACTTTGCGATCCATGCCTTGAACGGGCATGTCCGGGTTCAACTGATAAGGCAGGAAGCTGATTGGGCGGTCCGTTGATAAACCCGAAGCGGCAAGAGCGCGCTCGAGATTTTCCTCACCGATCCAGCACCATGGGCAGATGAAGTCGTAAGTCACTTGAATTGTGGATGAGTGCAAACTCATGACGGTCTCCGTGGTTGAATGTTTCACACCCCCAAGGTAGGTGCCGGAGCGCCGTCAGAGAATCCGTCAGTTGCACAACGTAGCGTTTCGCAAAACGCAACGATGAGCCGATTACGCCTTCGGTTGGCTTTGCAACTGGAGTAATTCGCTGACGAACTCAATGAACGCATTGATCCGTTTCGAGCCACGGTGATTGGGCAGGTACAAGGCCGAAATCGCCGAACTTGCGCTGTTCGGATTCACGACAAAAGCGTCGAACAAGGGCGCGAGTCGACCACCGTCGATGTCGTCCTTGACCAGCCAATCGGGTAACAGCGCCACCCCGCACCCGGCCAGCACCACTTCGCGCAGGACCTCGTCATTGTTGCTCTTGAATTGCCCTTCGACGGGCACACGCACCTCTTGGCCCTGCTGTGTAAATGTCCAGAACTGCTGCGGCGCGCCATCGTTGAAGCACATGCACTCGTGTTGCATGAGGTCCACGGGCCGGCCGGGAAGTCCTCGAGCTTCCAGGTATTCGGCGCTGGCGACTACTCGGCGTCGGACGCTGCCGACGCAGCGGCTGACCAGGGTTTCCATCGCCGCTGGCGACCCCATCCGGATCGATAGATCGATGCGTTCACCGAGCAAATCGACGATGTCGTCTGACAGCGTCATATCCAGCGCGAGCAGTGGATAGCGCGCTAAAAGCGCGCCGATGTGAGGGGCAATGAGACGGTGACCCAACGCCACGGGCACTGAGATACGCAACTGTCCGGCGGGCACGTCACCGCGGTCCGAGACTGACTCGTCCGCGTCAGCCATGGCGCTCAGAATATCCAGGCTTCTCAGGTAATACACACCACCGGCATCCGTCAACGTGACTTGCCGGGTGGAGCGATTCAACAGCACGGCACCCAGGTCGCCCTCGAGCCTGTCGATCATTCTGGTCACTGAAGAGGGTGCCAGATTGAGTTGCCTGGCGGCAGATGCAAAGCCCTTGGAATCTACCGACTGGATGAACATTTTCAGTGCGAGCAGCTTGTCCATGAAACCCCTTCAGTGGCATCGATACGATCCTTGAAGGTCTATCTTTGGGCATGGGCGCACGCTGCGCGAGTTAACGGTTGTTAATTCTGCCGCCGTTGCGCGTGACGCAAAGTAGCGTTGCGCCTTGATGGGGTACTCCATCACAACCGCCCTCTCTAAGCTCATGCCATGGAAAATCGCCGTACGCCAATCGCACACGGCGGATTGAAAAATCTGTCGTTAATGCAGCTCGAGAGGTAAAGCGATGAAGCGCAAAACGATCATCGGTGCCGTTCTGGCGATCGGCGTCGTGGGGTTAGGGTTTGCGTTCTGGATGATGTGGAGGCCGGAAATTGCCACGGTCAGCCAGCCCCTGAATGCTGATCGCGAGACACTGGACAGAGGCCGCCGCGTCGTCGAAGCGGGAGACTGTGCGGTCTGCCACACAAGGCCAGGGGGCGCCTACATGGCCGGCGGTTTGCCGCTGGTAACACCTTTCGGAACCCTCTTCACCACCAACATCACCCCGGACCCGGAATCCGGTATAGGAAAGTGGTCGCTGGACGCCTTTGAACGGGCCATGCGTGAAGGCATCGCGCGTGACGGCCATTTCCTTTATCCGGCGTTCCCCTACGTGCATTACCGGAAGATAAGCGATGCCGATATTGCCGACGCCTATGCCTACCTGATGAGCGTGGACCCGGTCAAATACACCGCGCCGCAAAATCATATGGTCTTCCCCATGAACTTCCGTCCGCTGGTGTCCTTCTGGAACTTGCTGTTCCTGCATGGAGATCCGCTGGAGCCACTTCCCAACCGGTCGGCACAATGGAACCGCGGACGCTATCTGGTCGAGGGAGCAGGACACTGTTCTTCCTGCCATTCGCCCCTGAATCTGATTGGCGGAGAGAAAGGCAGCGAACTGTTCAACGGCGGCGTCGTCGACGGCTGGACAGCCCCTGCCCTGCGCGGAATGACCGAGGCGCAACACCCCTGGAATGAAGCCCAGTTGGTCGCCTATCTGACGGGCGAGGTCGCCGAAGGACACGGCGCAGCGGCGGGCCCGATGTTGCCGGTCAGTCTGAGCATCGCGCAATTGCCGACGGAAGACGCCCATACCATTGCGCAGTACATTCTTGACCTCAAGAAAACCTCATCGGAAGCCCCATCGCCGCCCTGCACTTCCGGGGTCAAGCCCAACGCCAGGGCGAATCTGGGCGCCTCATTGTTCGACGGGGCCTGCGCAAGTTGCCACAGCAAAGCGGCACCGATGCGCGTCATTGAATCGCGGCCGGCACTGGCAAATACCTCGGCGGTGATGGCGGACTCTCCACGCAATTTGATCCAGACCATCCTGCAAGGGATCCCGATGTCCAGCACCGCTTCCAGCCACTACATGCCTGCCTTCGCCCATAACCTGGACGACACCGATGTGGCTGCACTTGCCGAGTACTTGCGCAATGAGAGCTGCGCAAACCGTCCCTGGACGGATCTCGACAAGACCATCAAAAGCATTCGGGCTCAGGAGCAGCAACCGTGATCACACTCGACATCAACGGCAAGACTCACGAACTGGACATCGCGGACGACATGCCCCTGCTGTATGCCTTGCGCAACCAAGTGGGGCTCAATGGCGCCAAATACGGCTGCGGTCTGGGTCAGTGCGGCGCCTGCACCGTGTTAGTGAACGACAAACCGGTGTTTTCCTGCCTGACGCCGTGCGGCGCGCTGACGGGCAAATCGGTGCGCACCGTCGAGAGCCTGGGCAGCGCCGACCAACCGGGGCCGTTGCAGAAAGCCTTTATCGACGAACAGGCCGCCCAGTGTGGTTATTGCATCGCGGGAATGATCGTACGGGCACAGGCGCTGCTGGAGGCCAATCCTCATCCAGACGATGAAACAATCCGCCGCCACATGGCACCCAACTTGTGCCGCTGCGGCACCCATGTGCGGATCCTCGCGGCAATCAAGTCGGTTGTCGCCCAGGGAGGCAAGGTATGAAAACCCCCACGCAAAACGTTAATCTGAGCCGCCGCGCCTTCGTGATAAACGGGGCATTGGTGATGGGCTTCGCGATGCTTCCGGGGATACCCCGCGCCTTCGCTGACACCGAAGTGGACACCTTGGGTACGACAATCCTGGCGCCTGATCTGCCCGGCAGCCTGCGGGCCACGCCCTATCTGGACGCCTGGATTCGCATCGATGCGAAAGATGGCATCACCGTCTACACCGGCAAAGTGGAGCTGGGCACCGGCGTTAAAACTGCGCTCCTGCAGATCGCCGCCGAACGCCTGGAAGTACCGCCTCAACTCATCCGTTTTCTCACTGCCGACACCGCACTGACACCCAATGAAGGGTATACCGCCGGCAGCCATACGATCGTCGACAGCGGCACCGCGCTGTTCAACGCAGCAGCCCAGGTGCGTCAGTTGTTACTCGAGTCTGCGGCGCGGCAATGGCAACGCCCCATCGACAGCCTGACCACGCGGGATGCGGTGATCTACGATGCACAAGGCCGCAGCATGACCTACGCGCAAGCCGTGGTAGGCGTTCAACTGCATCGTTTTGCATCGGCCAACTCGCCCTTCAAGCCAGCCAGCAGTTTCACCCTGATCGGCAAATCGCTGCCTCGACTGGACATCCCGGCCAAGGTCAGCGGCGGTGCGGCCTATGTGCAGGACATGCGCCTGCCCGATATGCTGCATGCCCGTGTGATACGCCCTCCCCGGCGTGGCAGTCAGCTTCTGGACATTGACGAGGCCGCGCTCAGGAAACTCCCTGGCGGGGTGAAACTGATCCGCAACGGCAGCTACCTCGCCGTGGTCGCCACTGATGAATGGCTGGCGATCAAAGCAATGCGCGAAGGCTACGCCACGGCCCGCTGGACAGAAGGAAACCCGCTACCTGATTCGACACACATCCATCAACTCCTCACCGAATTGCCAGCGCGGCGCTACCCGGTGAGCGCCAAAGGTGAACTCCCGCAACCGGTGCCGCGCGCCTACAAGGCCCGGGTGACCAAGCAATACCTGATGCACGGCTCCATCGGGCCCTCCTGCGCAGTGGCCTGGTTCAAGGATGGAACACTGACCGTCTGGACCCACACGCAAGGTGTCTATCCGTTGCGCGCGGGCATCGCCGAGATGGTCAGCCTGCCGGTGGCTCAGGTGCGTTGCATCCATGCTGAAGGCTCCGGTTGCTATGGCCACAACGGCGCCGATGACGCCGCCGCCGATGCCGCGCTGATCGCCATGGCCATTCCCGGCAAGCCGATACGGGTGCAATGGATGCGCGAACAGGAAAATCTCTGGGAGCCCTACAGCTCGGCCATGCTTGCCGAAGTGGAAGCAGGACTGGACGACGGCGGGCGGCTTCGTGACTGGAAATACGAACTCTGGAGTACTCCGCACAACGAACGCATCGTCAATGCCGGGCGCCTGTTGCCGGCGTGGTTGTTGGCCAATCCCATCGCCCCGGCACCTTCGGTGCCGATCGCTCAGCCCGAAGGTGACGGCGACCGTAATGCCGTGCCGTTGTATGAGATACCTAACCTGAAGGTCGATCTGAACTTTGTGCTGACCATGCCATTCAGGACCTCGGCCATGCGTTCGCTCGGTGCCCATATCAACGTGTTCGCCATCGAGAGCACCGTCGATGAACTGGCGACTCGGGCTGCCGTGGACCCGGTGCAATTTCGCCTCAATCACTTGAGCGATCCGCGAGCACGGGCGGTGGTCGAGCGCGTGGCCGCTGAGTTCCGCTGGCCGCAAAAAGCAACGGGACCCGGCAGCGGAATCGGCTTCGCCTTCGCCCGCTATAAAAACATCATGGGTTACTGCGCGATTGCCGTGCAGTTGCATGTGCAACGCCAGACCGGGCAGGTGACGATTGATCGCGTAGTCGCCGCCGTCGACGTGGGGCAAATTGTCAGCCCCGACGGCCTGCTCAATCAGATCCAGGGCGGCATCGTGCAGTCCGCCAGCTGGACGCTCTATGAACGAATCCTCTATGACGCCAGTGGCATGCACAGCTTCGACTGGAGCGGCTATCCGATCATGCGTTTTGCGGATGTGCCGCAACAGGTCGAAGTCCACATGATTGATCAGCCGGATCAGCCATTTCTCGGCGCAGCGGAAATCGTCCAGGGCCCCATGGCCGCAGCGTTGGGCAATGCCATCAACGATGCCACCGGCAAGCGCTTGCTGGATCTGCCGCTGGCCCGACGTGGCTGGCAGGATGCACTGGGGTCATGATCGATCCGGGCGGTGTCGATGTTCTGCCCTGTAATGCTTGGCGATCAGCTCTGCGCCAAGCCTTCAGGCCCCAGCAATTCGCTGATGAAATCGATAAACGCATTGACGCGTTTGGAGCCACGATGATTGGGAAGATAGAGCGCGGAAATGGCCGAACTTGCATCGTTCGGATTGATAACGAAAGATTCGAACAATGAAGTCAAATCACCGCTCCCGATATCGTCGTTGACGAGCCAGTCAGGTAAAAGAGCCACCCCACCACCTGCCAGCACAATTTCACGCAAAACCTCGGCATTGTTGCTTTTGAAGCGGCCCTCAATCGGTACTCGAGTCTCCTCACCTTCCTTCAGGAAAGTCCAAACCTGTTGCTTTGGGCCATAACTAAAACGCAGGCACTCGTGCTGCATGAGGTCCAAGGGATGTTCAGGGATACCATGCGCATTCAGGTACTCAGCACTGACTACCGCCCTGCGTCTGAAATGACCGACGGGACGACTGACGACACCATCCATTGCCGCCGCCGATCCCAATCGGATCGCCAGGTCGACGCGCTCACCCAGTAATTCAACGATGTCATCAGAGAGCGTCATATCCAACACGAGTTGCGGGTATCGCTTCAAAAGCGAGGCGATGTGAGGGGCAATCAGGCGGCGTCCAAACGCCACGGGTACGGAAATACGAAGGTGACCTGCGGGGAGATCCCCACGGTCAGTGACCGAGGCATCCGCCTCGGCCACAGCATTGAGCACCTCCCGTGCTTTCAAATAATAGGCGGCCCCAGCGTCCGACAATGAGATTTGACGGGTGGAACGGTTGAGCAGGACAGCGCCCAACTCAGCCTCCAGCCCATCGATCATCCTGGTCACCGAAGACGTCGCCAGGCCTAACTGTCGAGCTGCAGAAGAAAAGCCCTTCGAATCTACAGCCTGGACGAACATCTTCAATGCGAGCAGCTTGTCCATGACACTCCCTGATTCATCCGTTGTTCATCTTAATCATTGCGCCAATTCAGGCCCGACGAGAAACCACCGAGAAGACGATTAGAGTAACCAGTGACAATGCACTTCCCACCGCAGCAATCGCCAACCAGCCGGCATGTTCATAAAGCGAACTGGCCACCGAAGAACCGATCGCACCGCCAATAAAGATACTGATCATGTACAACGCATTCAGACGGCCTCTGTTGGCAGTGCCCAAGGCGTAGACGGCTCGCTGACCCAGCACCATGTTCATTTGCACTGCAAAATCCAGCGCTATCCCGGTGACTGCCAACCCAATCACACCATAAAAGGGATTGATGAAGGCCGGGAGAAAACTCAATACACCCAGCACCATGGCCAGCTGCGACGCTCTTCGAGTATGGCCTGCATCAGCGAGTCGACCACTGATAGGTGCGGCAATTGCACCGATGGCGCCAACCAGAGAGAAAATCGCAATCTGACTTTGCGTGAGGCCGAACTCACGACTCAATATCAACGGCACGGCGGTCCAGAACAAACTGAACGCGGCAAACATCAGCCCTTGATAGAGCGCACGCTGACGCAGCGAGGGCTCGCGGCAAAACAGTTGTCCCAGGGACATCAGCAATTGACCGTACGACGCGCGATGAGTCGGTTGCCATTTGGGCATGGTCATGCCAATCACGATGGAGATAACGAGCATCAAGGCGGCGGCCCCAATAAACACCGCCCGCCAGCCCAAATGATCGGCAACCAGGCTCGACAGCGGCCGCGCAAGAAGAATCCCCAGCAGCAAGCCACCCATAATCCCGCCAACCACCCGACCGCGAGACTCTTCCGGTGCCAGATGTGCCGCCAACGGGATTAGCATCTGCACGGAGACTGAGCTGAAACCGATGAGCGCCGACACCACTAGAAATACACTCGGCTGCTTGGACAAACCGGCGGCGACCAGGCTGAAGATCGTAATCACGATTGTCGCGATCATCAGCCGACGGTTTTCTACCAGGTCCGCCAAAGGCACCAGGAAAAACAAACCGAGCGCATAACCAATCTGAGTCAGCGAAACGATGAAACTCGCGCTTCCACTCGACATGCCGATATCCGGAGCGATCAAGCTAATGATCGGTTGCGCGTAATAGATGTTGGCCACGATGGCACCACAACAAAAGGCAAACAGAAGCACCAGCCCCTTTGTCATTGATGTTTTTTGTATCGTCGCTGCTGTATCACTTGTAGTAAGGCCCATGCCATAGACTCCTGAGGTTCGACAGCGGTGACTCTCCAGTGGAAGGTCAACCGCATTCATGTTTTTCAGGACAACAACATAGGCGGCAGTGCACCGCGGGAGAATATGGAGAGGACGCAACGTCGTGTTGCGTCGTGCGCAAGAGATACTTGGGGGTCAGTCAATACGTATCAAACCCGCCTGCGCGCGCCCGAAAGAGATCGCATTGGCCAACGTGCCTTGAGCAAGCGCGGCTAGGCGCGCTCGCGCCGCTATAGTCGATGCTATGACCGATCGTACTTCCAGGAGCTTTTCCCAGTGTCTGACATGCCGAGCAATTTCGCTTACACAAAACGCTTCAACGCCGTACTCACCTACATTGATGCCAATCTCGAAGGTGACCTGTCGGTGAAGACGTTGAGCCATGTGGCGAATTTTTCGGCGTTTCACTTCCATCGACAGTTCACTGCGTTCGTTGGAGTGCCTGTCTCACGTTATGTGCAACTGATGCGACTACGTCGCGCGGCACATCGCTTGGCCGCCTTCACCGATCACTCGGTACTGGACGCCGCACTCAGTGCCGGCTTTGAAAGTCCCGAGGCATTTTGCAGGGCGTTCAGGCGCGCGTTCGGTACGACGCCGAGTGCGTTCAGGAAGGAACCGAACTGGCAGGTCTGGAATGCGGTATTCGCAATCCCCCACTTCTCCAGGACTATCATCATGCAAGTAAGAATCGTAGATTTCCCTGAGGTCAAGGTAGCAGCGCTCGAGCACTGTGGACCACCCGGGTTTGTCAATGAGAGCGTGCGCAAGTTCATTGAGTGGCGTATGCAGAGCGGACAGTCACCGGTGGCATCGAGTCGCACCTTTGGCATCCCCTATAGCAATCCCGATACGACCCCTCCGAAAGAATTCCGCTTCGCAATCTGCGGCGAGATTCACGAAGCCGTGAAGCCAAATGAGTTCGGCGTGCACGAGATCGTCATTCCTGCCGGCCGCTGCGTCGTGGTGCGACACACGGGTTCACCGGATCACATTGGCGAAACGATCTATCCGATTTACCGCGATTGGCTTCCTGCCAGTGGAGAAGAACTTCGTGACCATCCGCTGTTCTTCAATTACCTGAGCGCCTATCCCGAGACACCGCAGGATCAATGGCAAACAGATGTGTATGTTCCGCTGCAATAGCGGAGCAAGCAGCTTTCGACCCTGAGCTGACGTTGACGAGTGTCAGTTCGGGGTCGGTTGCCTCTGCAACCATCTGGAAGAGGTGATCGAGCATTGCGACAAGAGGCTTATGTTAAGCCTGCTAGAGCTTGTGCTTACGCAAGCGTCGGGAATGCTCAACGGTTTTTGCTCGGGAAAATGGCGAGCGTCCGAGTTCAACTCCGACGCAAGAGTGTATGAGGAGCCACACCAAAAGCTTTGCGAAAAGCATGGCTGTAATGGGAAAAATCGGAGAATCCGAAATCCAGTGCAGCTTGGGAAATGCTGCGAACCTGGCCACGTTCGATCGCCTCGCGGCTGGCGATCAGGCGCTCTTTCCAGATCTCCGCAACCGGCGTTTTCTGGTAACGGGCGAAAGCGCGCGTGACGGTTCGCGTGGACACATAATGCACTTGAGCGATGCGCTCGATCGAGAGGTCCGGATCGGTCAGATTCTGGTGGATGTAGTTCATGATCCGACCATAAAGATCCAGCTCCTCATGGGTCGTCTTGAGATCCTGGAGCTCCAGGCTGATCGCCAGAAGATCCAGCAAGGTGTTGGAGAAGCGACTGGAGAGCCCCTCGTCTTGAAAGCTCGCTGGAATGCTCGCCGCTTGACGCAACATCTCGCGCAACGGAATCACCCCTGGACGGCGATCGTCCAGAACCACGGCTGTGCAGCCTCCAATACCTGGCAACCGCTGACTGAGCAACTGTCTCGGAATGCGGACCAGGTGGTTTTCGGTACCACCCAGGCTGAATCGGAACGTCTGGGATGCGTCATAAAGAAACAAATTGTCCGCCGCCAGAGTTGCCCTGCGCCCTGCCTGCTCCAGTTCACCAAAGCCTCGCCGGGTGAAACCCAGCCATAAATCCTCATCAGGACCGCTGCGCAAATGCTGGGGTGAACGCTCCCAAAAATGCAGTGGCGAGGACAGCGTACAGATGTCCAGCGGCCCCATGCCGTGCACCTCCAGCGCCCCGTCGAAATCGCTCTGCGTCAATGGTTTGCTGTCCGCCGCCAGGCAGTGACGGCACACCACTTCTTTCCAGTAATCAAAGCGACGTGGAGCCGCAACGGCGAGGGTTGAATACTGATTGCTATGACTCATGGCATTCACCTCACGGCGGCGACTGAACAATAAGGGTGACGGAAACATTGGTTCCCTGTTTAGCAAATAGCAGGCCACTCCACTTTTGTACTGCCAAGGTTATGTGAGCCTGAGGTATCAGACCCGCGCGCGCTTGGGAAAGAGTCTGCGTGAGGCTGTCACACGGACGACTCCTGCCCGTTATCGATACATGCATTCGCAGTGCACGCACCCATTCAGCCCATCCTAATCCTGTTTTCAGGGCGTGTCCTTTCTAGCCAAACGGTTGTCCGTTCGAGCCAAGCGTACGGTGCCGTCCCCGCCTAACTTCTACCCCACACCGTGCCACTCCAACCACAGCTGATGAGGTGCCCCATGCAACCGCCAGAGCAGCAGCGACAGTCCGATTCATCCTGGCTTTTGCAGATGCGCGACCTGGCACCTGAAGAGTTCGCCACCTACCTGTTAGAGCTGGGGACTCAGGCGCTACGGCGTCGACTGGTTGCGCCAACCGCCAGACAGCCGCGCCCATCGAAACGTTGAACAGATAACCGCATACCAAAAAAAACAAAGGAGCCCACCATGGAATCTGCGATCGATAAGCACCTCAAATGCCCGCGCACGTTGTCTCATCGCGTCCCCGATGAATACCAACCACCCTTCCCCATGTGGGTTGGACGCGCCGATGAGCAACTGGAACAAGTAGTGATGGGGTATTGGGGTGTGCAATACCGCGGGGAGGACCAGCGTGAAGCCGCCCTGAACGCCATGCGCCACATTGCCGCCAGCCTGAGTTTGCCCGATGGCCCTCTGAGCCATGACCTGACTCACCACACTGACAACAGTGGTTACGACAACCTGATGATTGTCGGTTACTGGAAAGACCCGGCCGCGTATTGCCGCTGGCTGCGCACGCCTGAGGTCATCGAATGGTGGTCCTCACAGGATCGGGTGAGCGACGGTCTCGGTTACTTTCGGGAAATTGTCGCCCCGCGAGCCGAGCAGTTCGAGACGTTGTATGGCTTTCGCGATGAGTTGCCCGGCGTTGGCGCCGTGATGGACAGCATCAGCGACGAAATCGAAGAGCACGGTTACTGGGGATCGATGCGTGACCGCTTCCCGATATCCCAGACCGACTGGATGGCCCCTTGCGGCGAACTGACGGTCATCGCTGGCGACCCGGCCAAAGGTGGGCGCGTGGTCGTGCAAGGCCACGACAATATCGCGCTGATCCGCTCCGGGCAGGATTGGGCGGATGCCGGCGACGACGAACGATCGCTCTATCTCAACGAAATTCTACCGACGCTGCAGGCGGGTATGGACTTCTTGCGCGACAGTGGCAAGGACCTGGGTTGTTACAGCAATCGCTTCGTGAACTACATCGACCTGGACGGCAATTTCCTGAACCTCAGCTACAACATTGGCCACTGGCGCTCCCTGGAAAAACTCGAGCGCTGGGCCGAATCCCATCCGACCCATCTGCGGATCTTCGTTACCTTCTTTCGCGTTGCCACCAGCCTGTCGAAGCTTCGGCTCTACCACGAAGTCTCGGTATCCGACGCCAAGGATCAAGTGTTCGAGTACATCAACTGCCACCCGCAGACCGGCATGTTGCGTGACGCGGTAATCCCTAAAACCTGACGTCTGACGCTACCCGGCGTCCACCGGCGGTCTTGATCCGAACGCCGCCCTGACACCGATATCACCCCCGAACATCTTTTCGGCCCCCCATCTCTAGCGCATGGGGTTGGGGGCCCTTTTGCCAGGAAATCGATCATGAAGTTGAGTCACTTTTTACTCGTGCTGGGCATGCTGCCCTTTGTCAAAAGCCAGGCCATCGAGGTAGCTCCAGGCGATTTCGAGCCATTGCCGGCCGGCGCCAACGCCTTGCTGCTCTACTACCAGCATGCCGACCGCTCGGATCTGTATCAGAACGGCCACAAAGTCTCCGACGACGCCCGGTTCAGTTCTGACATCGGCATCCTGCGTTATGTGCACGCCATCGGCCTGTCAGAAAACCTCTCATGGGAACCGCAGATTCTGTTGCCATTCGGTCAACTGAACGCTTCGGGAGATGTCGGTACGTTGGGCGATACTCGCGGCATCGGTGACCCGATCATCACCGCGCCGTTGAAGTGGACGCTGCCGACCGCGAACAAGGACATCTTCTCTTTGGCACCGTACCTGTCCTTTCCGGTGGGGAGCTACGATAAAAACGATGCACTGAACCTTGGCGAGAACCGCTGGCGCGCCACGCTACAGGCGGCGTACATCCACCATTTCTCCCCGAAATGGGCGCTGGACACCGTGGCTGAAGCCTCATGGGTGTCGGCCAACAATGACTTCGGCTCGACCGGGGCGAAGCTGGAAGAAAACACCCGCTACGAGTACCAGACCGCCGTGCGCTACAACTGGACGCCGAGCACCACCTTCGCCGTTGGCGGCGGCTACATCACCGGCTCGGCGACTACCGTCAACGGGGTCGATCAGCACGATGGGGTATCCACCTCCTATGGGCGTTTCACCGTCACGCATTTCATCGAACCCACGCTGCAGATTCAGGCCCAGATCGGCACTGACATCGAGGTCGAACAAGGCTTCAAGGAAGGCGCACGCCTGAACCTGCGCGTCTTGAAAGTGTTCTGAGCGCGCCACGCTCGGCAGGTTGTCCTTTTCAACCAAGTGGCTGTCCTTCTCAGCCAAGCAAATGCCAAGACGGATGCCTAACTTGAACCTTGTTACCCACATCGATTGATGTCGCTCCAGGTACCCGGCCGAGGTGTTTTGCAAACACCGTCGGACGCTCCCGTACTGACTGCCCCGTCGTCGATCACAGACAAAAAGAATAGGAAAATCATGGCCATTGTTCGCCCTACCCTCGACCAACTGCAGGACATCGCTGGCCGGCTGAATATGCAGCTGACCTACGAGCAGGCAGCGGAATACCTGGCACTTATGCAGCCAAGTTTCGACGCCTATGACCTGGTCGACGAGTTGCCGGATTTCACCCCGCCGGTGCGTTATGACCGCAGTTCGGGCTACCGCCCTTCACACCCGCAGAACCTGCTCAACGCCTGGTATTACAGGACTGAAGTCAATGGCTCCCGTGAGGGTAAGCTTGCAGGCAAGACTGTTGCGCTCAAGGACAACATCGCCTTGGCTGGCGTCCCGATGATGAACGGCGCCTCAATCCTGGAAGGGTTTGTACCGTCGTTTGACGCCACCGTGGTGACCCGTTTGCTGGACGCCGGGGCCACCATTCAAGGCAAGGCGACCTGCGAGCATTACTGCCTCTCCGGTGGTAGCCACACGTCTGATCCGGCGCCCGTACACAACCCATACCGGCACGGTTTCGCTGCTGGAGGTTCCTCCTCCGGTAGCGCTGCATTGGTGGCAGCCGGCGAGGTGGACCTGGCGGTTGGCGGCGATCAAGGCGGCTCTATCCGCATCCCTTCAGCGTTCTGCGGCACCTATGGAATGAAACCGACCCACGGTTTGGTGCCTTACACCGGGATCATGGCGATCGAAGCCACCATCGACCATGCCGGTCCCATCACCCGCAACGTGCGTGATAACGCGCTGATGCTGGAAGTCATGGCCGGTGCCGATGGACTCGATCCTCGCCAGGCCGCACCTCAGGTCGACGCCTACTGCGACTACTTGGATCGAGGTGTGAGCGGGCTCCGGATCGGCGCCCTGCAGGAAGGCTTCCAGCTGGCCAATCAGGATCCACGCGTTGCCGACAAGGTACGCAGCGCCATCGCCCGCCTTGAGGCTTTGGGCGCTCGCGTCGAGGAAGTCTCTGTTCCAGAGCACAATCTGGCGGGTTCGCTGTGGCACCCCATCGGTTGCGAAGGCCTGACCATGCAGATGATGCATGGCAATGGCGCAGGGTTTAACTGGAAGGGTCTCTACGACATCGGCCTGCTGGATAAACAGGTCGGTTGGCGCGAACAAGCGGACGCTTTATCCGCGTCGCTCAAGCTGTGCATGTTCGTCGGCCAGTACGGCCTGGAACGCTACAACGGTCGTTTCTACGCCAAGGCACAGAACATCGCACGCTTCGCCCGGGCCGGTTATGACAAGGCACTGGAGACCTACGACCTACTGGTCATGCCGACCGTACCGATCATCGCCCAGCCCCACCCCGAACCCGATTGTTCGATCACTGAGTACGTGGCCCGGGCGCTGGAAATGATCGGCAACACCGCGCCGCAGGACATTACCGGTCATCCGGCCATGTCGATCCCGTGCGGTCTGGTGAACGGTCTGCCGGTGGGACTGATGTTCGTTGGCAAGCACTATGCCGAAGGCACGATTTACCAGGCAGCGGCAGCGTTCGAGGCCGCCGTCGACTGGAATACGTTGTAAGGCTGCCTACCCCCCAAGCCTCCCGTACATCAATAAAAACCGGGGGCTGATCTTCACTTTTATTAACCGTGTTAACCGATGAGGAGTTACATCATGAGCGCCACTGTATCCCCAGCATCCACTTCGACGCCCAGCGAGCGGGCCTGGGCCTTGTTCAAGGTTTTGAAAGATAAGGAACTGATTCCGGAGGGCTATATCGAGCAGCTAACCGAACTGATGGAGCACCAATGGAGCCCGGAAAACGGCGCCCGTGTAGTCGCCAAAGCCTGGGTCGATCCGCAGTTCCGGGAACTGTTGCTCAGAGATGGCACCGCAGCGTGTGCGCAGTTCGGTTTCACCGGCCCGCAAGGCGAATACATCGTGGCCCTGGAGGATTTGCCCCAGCTGAAAAATGTCATCGTCTGCAGCCTGTGCTCCTGCACCAACTGGCCCGTCCTGGGGTTGCCGCCTGAGTGGTACAAGGGTTTTGAATTCCGTGCACGTCTGGTTCGTGAAGGACGCACCGTGCTGCGTGAGATGGGCACAGAGTTACCAAGTGATGTGGTCGTAAAAGTCTGGGATACCAGCGCAGAAAGCCGCTATCTGGTCCTGCCCTTAAGGCCCGAAGGCTCCGAGCACATGAGTGAAGAAGAGCTTCAGAAACTGGTGACCAAGGATGTGCTGATCGGGGTTGCCCTGCCCCACGTACGTTGACCCAAAAGACTCTTCATCTTCTTCTAACTTTCGGAGGTTTTTATTATGGATGGCTTTCACGATCTCGGCGGTTTTCAAGGCTTTGGCAAGGTTCCCCATGTCATCAATACTCAGGACTACAAGCAAGTATTCAAACAGGAGTGGGAACACCTGGCTTACAGCCTGATGTTTATCGGCGCCGACCAGCTGAAAAAATTCAGCGTCGACGAAATCCGTCACGCCGTCGAACGGCTTGATGTCCGACAGCACGTCGGCACGCAATATTACGAACGCTACGTCATCGCCACGGCCACGTTGCTGGTCGAAACCGGCGTCATCACCCAGGACGAACTCGACCAGGCGCTGGGCTCACCCTTCAAACTGGCCAACCCTCCCCACGACAAGGGCCGTCCTGCCATCACCGGCCGCCCGCCGTTTGAAGTTGGCGACCGGGTAGTGGTTCGCGACGAATACGTGGCTGGCCATGTGCGCATGCCGGCCTATGTACGCGGCAAGGAAGGCATCATCCGACACCGCACCTCGGAAAAATGGCCGTTCCCGGATGCTATCGGTCACGGCGATTTGAGCGCGGCGCACCAGCCGACCTATCACGTTGAATTCCGTGTAAAGGATCTGTGGGGCGATGCCGCGGACGATGGCTTCGTGGTCGTCGACCTGTTCGAAAGCTATCTGGACAAGGCCGTCGATGCGAAAACGGTGGCCGCATGATTGACGGGGCCCAGTTGGTTCGATTGCCGGTGACGGTCCTTTCGGGCTTCCTCGGCTCCGGCAAGACGACCCTGCTCAACCACATCCTGCGCAACCGCGCAGGTATGCGGGTGGCGGTCATCGTCAACGACATGAGCGAAGTCAACATCGACGCCGAGGACGTGGCACGCAACGTGTCGCTGCACCGCGGCAGCGATGAACTGGTCGAGATGAGCAACGGTTGCATCTGCTGCACGCTGCGCGCTGATCTGCTTGAGCAGATCAGCCTGCTGGCGCGTCAGCAGCGCTTCGATTACCTGCTGATCGAGTCCACCGGCATCTCCGAACCGATGCCGGTCGCCGAG
>Ga0157371_10001271_pt1 | contig 26597 bp, 19 predicted proteins | sample C45metaG_FD_113462 | JGI IMG/M metagenome (GOLD analysis project Ga0157371, IMG submission 113462) | Corn rhizosphere microbial communities from Kellogg Biological Station, Michigan, USA - C4-5 metaG | ecosystem: Host-associated > Plants > Roots > Rhizosphere > Soil | place: USA: Michigan... | reverse complement strand
CTGCTTTCAATCAACACGAAAAACTTGTACAATAAAATTTGATTTAATGTTTTATTTTGTGTGAAATTAATTATTAACCAACCCTAAAAACTGTACAGTAAAACCCGTACGATACCACCTGTAAACTTTTTTTAGGACGAGTCAAAACCCTGTCTTCCGCGAAAATAGGGGAAGTGCAAACTACGGCAGCAGTCCTTCTTTTATTTTAAGAGTAATATACTAAGGGATGGCTAGGATTTTAGATTATCTTTGGTAACCTTATAAAATAATCTAGCTAAAGATTCAATATCTCTTTTATTCGTGAAACTCCAGTAAAGTGGAACAATATCCAATGGTATTTTATCTATGAATTCTTTAGCCCTGTCTAGATAAAGAATATAAAGTCTGTTTTCAAAAATAAATTGATTTCTGTATTCCATTGAGTGGAATGTTATATTTTGAAGTGTATTACTTTCACGGGTAGTAAAAACTAACCTAAAAATACAGTCAGTTGGAGGTACCGCTGATTGAATTTCAATGGACAAAAATTTGTAATAAACAGGGTAGGTTTGCCTTTCAAATGTGGTTTCAAAAGGATTATTAATCTCAGCTCTTTTTTCGTGACCTATTTCAAGGCTAACAAAAGTTTCATTTGGTACCATAAATATATTTAATAAAGTTTAAGATCTAACGCTAAAATGGTTCAATGAGCATTAACCAAAAAAAATCTGGAGAACCCTCTTCGTCAATCTATGTTTCGGATTTGATTTCCAAAAATTGATAAACCAGAAGGTTTAAAAAAAAGCATATATCCATCTTCTCCTAGAGCAAAGATTCTCCCTTTTATGTTCTTTGTAACGACTCAATAAACATTCCCCAAAAGAGTTCAGATGCACCTTCATTCGTTAATGCCTCATCTTTATTGGATCTTCCAAAGAAAGACATGCCAGTTGCTCTTAAATAAATTGTATAGCCGTCATCTTCCAGATGCAATGATTCATTATACGAATTTTTACTTTCCGAAATATTTCTTGAATAGCTTATTCTGTCCGGCATAAACGAACCAGCACCATAATAAATCATACATTCAGATACCACTTTCCCCCCAAGATAAAGATGCGATGTAAATGTTTGTGAATCTATTCGTTTGAAACGATAATCGATTTCCGGATTTCTTTTTTTTAACTCCTTCAAAGATTGCTCAAAGAAATTAGCTATATATTCAAATGCATCATCCAGAAAATTGTCTTTTTCCCGATCTGTAAATTTTTTTTTAATTCTCAAATTACTTGATCTACTGGTTGTAACTTGTTCCTTATCTTGTATGGGCGGCTGAAAGGGTTCTGATTGATTTTTAGCTTTATTCATTTCTACGACTACTCTTTTTATTTGATCAGTTATTTCCAAAAACGCATCATCGAGTGTGAGAAATTTTATAACCGGTTTGCCATTGGCAGGTACTGCTTGTAACTTTCCAAATCGTGTATCTTTCCAATCACATGGCCTCAATATTACTGGAATTACTACTGCTTCCTTCCTATCATGTTTTTGCAAAGCATACTTCATTTCATTGTCATAACAGTAATCGGAAGCAAGAAAATCTGCGCTTATCAATAACAAAATAATATCAGCTGCTTTAAGATTTTTACTTATTTCTTTATCAAAATCTTTACCTGGCATTATGCACCGGTCGTGCCAGGCGTTAATAATCCCGTTACGTTTAAGAATAGATAAATGCTTATCTAATTCATTACGCAGCCTTTCATCTTCATGTGAATAAGAAAAGAATATATTGATCATTTTAAAAAAATTAAATCTTTTATTACATTAACCCATTTGCCATTAACTCCGCCTGTTTCAAAACTGTCTCAATTGCCTTCGCCTGTTTATCGGGTGGATAGCCATGTTTGGTAAGCGTTCGTTTTACAATTACCATCATCCTTGCCCTGGCGCTTTCGCGAATGCTCCAATCTATTGTTGCATTGGCTCTTACTTTATCCGCAATCTCTTTGGCGATTTCTCTGAGTGTATCGTCACCTAAAACTTTTACAGCACTGTCATTCACCTCGAGGGCATCATAAAAAGCAACTTCATCCGGAGTGAGGCCGAGCCTTTCTCCTTCCTGATCCGCTTCTTTAATGTCTTTAGCAAGTTTGATCAGTTCCTGTATTATTTCAGAAGTGCTGAGTAAATTGTTCTGGTATTTCTTTATGGCCCGTTCCAGCATTTCCATTAATGCACGGCTTTTTACAAGGTTTGTTTTTGCACGGGTTTTAATCTCATTATTCAACAAACGTTTCAATAATTCAAAAGCTAGGTTTTGATGTTTCATTCCTTTTACTTCCTGCAAAAATTCATCAGAAAGAATAGAGATATCCGGTTTTTTAATTCCGGCTGCATCAAAAATATCGATCACTTTATCAGACGCCAATGCCTGGTCAACTATTTGTTTGATAGCAGTTTCAAACGCACCATCAGATTTGCCTGTTCCTGTCCCTTCAAATTTTACCAACCTTGCTTTTACCGCCTGGAAGAATGCTACGTCATCTTTTATAGCCATCGCTTCTTCGTCAGGAATGGTTAATGCAAATGCCTGGCTTAATAAAGTTACTTCCCTTACAAAACGATCTTTACCTTCATCCAATCCCAAAATATGTTCTTCTGCCTGCAAAATGATAGACAACTTTTCTTTTGAATCTGCATGAAAAAACCTCCTGTAATTAAATAATAAACTGTTCTCATAATAAGCTTGGGGCTCTTCGGCAAGAATATCATTTCTTGTTTTTGTTTCTTCATTAAACATCTGCTTTACCACTTCCATTTTCTCCAACATTAGTTCTACTGCCTTTTCAAGGTCTTCTGTTGGATTTCCTTTTCCACCTGCAGCAGAATAAAATGATAGTGCTTCCTTTAAATCGGTGGCTATTCCAAGATAATCTACAATCAAGCCTCCCGGCTTATCTTTAAAAACCCTGTTCACGCGTGCAATCGCCTGCATCAGGTTATGGCCTTTCATGGGCTTATCCAGGTACATGGTATGCAGACCCGGCGCATCAAAACCAGTCAGCCACATGTCAATCACGATTACAAGTTTCAAAGGATCATTTTCATCTTTCATTCTGTCAGACAGATTTCTTCTTTCGCCTTTGGTGGTGTGATGCTTTTGCATTTCCGGGCCGTCAGAACTTGCTGCTGTCATGATCACTTTAATAACTCCTTTAGCCAGATCGTCATCGTGCCATTCAGGACGCAAAGCAACAATTTCTTTATAAAGATCAGCGGCAATTCTCCGGCTCATTGCCACAATCATTGCCTTTCCTTCAAACACTTTTTCTCTTTCTTCAAAATGAGTAACAATATCTTTTGCCACATTTTTAATTCTTTTTGGATGGCCAATTATCGCTTCCAGTTTTGTCCATCTCGCTTTTGCTTTTTGCTGATCGGTTAACTCTTGATTTTCTGATTCACGGTCAAATTCTTCAATCAGTTTTCTTCCTTCCTCGTCCATGTTCACTTTTGCCAACCGGCTTTCATAATATATTCTTACAGTGGCCCCATCATTAACAGCCTGCGAAATATCATAGATGTCTACATACTGCCCGAAAACCTGCGGCGTGTTGATATCGGTGCCTTCAATGGGCGTGCCTGTGAAACCAATAAAAGTCGCATTGGGCAGCGCATCTTTATGCATGAATTTTGCAAAACCATAAGAAGTACGTTTCCCGATTACTTCTTTCGTTTCTTTATCGACTACGTCTTTCGTTTTTGCTTCAAAGCCGTATTGAGTGCGATGCGCTTCATCGGCAATTACTACTATGTTTTTTCTATCAGATAACAAATCATATTCTGTTTTGCCCGCTTTCGGGAAAAATTTTTGAATGGTAGTAAATACGATGCCGCCACTCGCTACCTGTAACAATTCTTTTAAATGTTCCCGGCTCTCTGCCTGCACCGGTTCCTGTCTTAATAATTGTCTTGCTGATGCAAACGTTCCGAAAAGCTGGTCATCCAGGTCATTTCTGTCTGTTAGTACTATCAGTGTAGGATTCTCCATTTGCGGAGCCGTAATTAATTTGCCTGCATAAAAAACCATGCTTAGGCTTTTACCTGAACCTTGTGTATGCCATACCACTCCACCCTTCCTGGTTCCCCCAACTCCTGATGCCTTTATCGTACTTTCTAATGCTTTATTAACGGCGTAGTATTGATGGTAGGCGGCTAACTTTTTCTCCGTTACGATTTGTGTAATTCCTGTCGCAGGATCTTCTTTCTTCGTTTTTTCAAATACAATAAAATTTCGAATCAAATCCAATAAAGTAGCTTGGTTCAACATTCCTTTTAGTAATACTTCCAGTTGAGGTTTGAATCGTGAAGCATCTTTTACGCCGTCCATACTCTTCCATGCCATATAGCGGCTGAAACCTGCAGATAAACTGCCGGCTTTACATTCATGCCCGTCTGATATTACGCAGATGGTATTGTAAGTAAATAAGCTGGGTATCGTTGCTTTGTAAGTTTGTATTTGCTCATACGCTTTTCTTATGGTAGCATGTTCATCAGTAGCATTTTTTAATTCCAGGATAACCAATGGAATTCCATTTATAAAAAGCAATACATCAGGCCGTTTGTTCCGGCCATTCTCAACAATGATATATTGGTTTATAGCAAGAAATTCATTGTTAGCCACATTTTCAAAATCTATTAAAGCCACTTCATAACTTCTTTCGTAGCCATCTTTCTGATAAGGAACTTTTACTTTCTCCACCAGATATTGATGGAAGGTTTCATTATTGAAAAGCAGGTTAGGAGAATAAATGCGTAATACTTTTTGTATCGCCTGTTCCTGTGCATCTTTTGGTATATGCGGATTTAAGTTGCTGACGGCCTTGTGTAAACGCTCAATTAAAACGATTTGTTCAAAATTTTCTCTTTCTTCATTTTCCGCGGCCGGTGCGATCGCCAAACCATGCACATATTCCCAACCCATAGATTGAAGGGTTTCAATGGTGAATGTCTCAATATGTGATTCAGTGATGGGTTTCATGCTTTAATCCCATATTTTTTTTCTCTTAACTTAAACGCCACATCACCACCCTCTAGAATTTCACATACATGTTCTCTTATACCCTGCGCTTCCAAAACCTCTTGTACTTTGTTTATTTTTTCAACTGTATGTTCAAGACTACCGGCTGTATATTGAAACTTTTTGCCGTCTCTATTGAAATTTTTGATACCATGCTGGTTGGCACAAATTATCAGTTCACTGTCAGCACCTACAACTATGTTTGAATTATGTGTTGCTACGATAATTTGTCGGACTCTCTTTTTCTTCCTTAGATACTGCACAAGGTCTGAATAAATTGCTCTATTATCTAAATCGTCTTCTGGCTGGTCTATTAATATGGGACAATCTTTATCACTAAAATCAAGCAAAAGTTTTAAGACAACAAAAGCCTTTTTGCCATCTGACATTTTTTTATAATCATCATGCTCGTATTCAATATCGTAAGAAAGATAGTAGAAACATTCAGATAAAATTCTGTTGGTTAAACTTTGATTGTTATAGCCGCCCTTCAACGTTAAGTTATTGGCATAAAGTTTATCGAACAAATCGAATAAATGCTTTTCATATGCTTCATTATCATTCTTGTATTTAAAATCAACCAAAGATTGATTCAAAGAACCTTGCAAGTTCAAGCCTGAATTTAAAATATCTGTGAATAACGATTGATTAAACTTAACCCTTGCTTTAATTTCCAAGCCATCCTTTGAATCAGATAACTTGGGTATAAGTTCATTTATTTTTAGGAAGTACGACTGATGAGCTTTTTTTATGTTTTCTTTCAAATTGTCTCGCTGTGTTTTTAATTTCTCAATTTCATCAATCAAAGTATTGATCTCAAAAAGCTTGTCTTTTTGGAGTTGTATCTTTTCTGAATATTCATTAAGCTGAATATTTTCTGAAAAAGCTTTTGACACTTTTACATAAATGTCGTCCTTAGATGTCTGTTGTATCAACTCATCTTCTTTTGTTTCTAAGCCTTGAACATCTTTAATTATTTTTACTAATTCAGTTTGCCATTTTTTTTCAAATTCATCTTTCAAGTTTTTAAATATTGCCTCTACTGATCTCTTTTGATTTTCAGATACCGATGTAAGTTCATAAGCAATGCTTTCCTTGAATAAGGAAACTTCTTTTAGTGAATTTATATTTTGAATATCAGTTTGGAAAGTTTGCTTATTCTGATTTGCTTTAACAATAGATTCTTTTTTTTCTTCGAAAGATTCTTTCTCCTCTTCAGTAATGGTAATCGTATTTAGCTTTTTTAATTCCTCTGTGAGTTTTGATATTTCATCCTCAATCCCTTTTTTGTCACCTTTTTCCCTTGCTTTCTGTTCCTTTTCATTTATATCTTTTAAAATTTGAAAAAAGTCACTAATTAGATCTGATATCTTCTTTTTATTTTCCGCTACTGATTTATGGTAGGCATTAAGGACTAATTCTTTACCTTTTTGTTTTAAAATATCCTGAATTAGTTTACTAAGTTTTTCTTCGCTTCTTGCCAACTCGTACATATAACCCTGTTGAAAATATTCGATTTCCCGATTGTCTTCTTGTTTTCCATCTTTCCAAAAAACTTTAATAGAATCTGACACCTCTTGAATAAATCTGTCATAGTCAGGATCTATCATTACAACTGGTCTTTCTGTCTTCAATTTTTTTGCTATCGCTGCCAATAAGATTGATTTCCCTGTTGATCTGCCGCCGATAATTGAGTTTAAGTTTGGATTCAATTGCAAACTATCATTAAAAATATATTCATTAATGATTTCTATTTTTTCTATTACCTGATACCCAGGCTTGTCTTCAGGTAAATTAGCTTGAATTGCTACCCGATCTTGAGGCTCATATATGACTTGTTTTAAGCCCTCAAATGTTGGATCAGCTTTTATCCAAGTATTGCAATGATATTCAGTAGATGGTATATGATTTTGCTTTTCATCAAACTCAAACGTATCTAATTGATCAAAACCATGAATATCCAATGAATGAAGTAGTCTTTTGTCGCCAAATTCATTTAACCACTTTTGATTTGCTTCATTGTTGGGGAAATTATTTCCAAGAAAGGCCCTGACACAATCATAAAGCCATTCCTTTAACGGTTTTAACTGATTATTCTTTTCAAGATTGCTCCATTCTTTGTAACCCAAAAGCAAAAAGGTTTTATCTTTCCAAGTATCGGAATTAATGAATTCTAATACCTGTTGTGTTGATGGGATAAGTGATTCAAAGCCCGTTTGAAGATCACCACCTTCTAAAGCAAAATTCTCGGGAGATAATTTTTTTGTTTTATGCTTTCCAAGCGATGAGAGATTTATTTTGTCAATAAATTCATCTTTTACTTTTTTTATTTCCTTATCTAGATTGTTCTCATCTAAATTAAAAAGTATATGCAAATTTATTTTTTGAAGTTTGTTTTCATTGCCACTGCCAAACGTATCAATTCTAAATTCTAATATTGGAAATATCTTTTCAATATTTTTCATTCTGCCACTTTGCCTGTATTCCATTACTTTTTTATATCCATCTATGAAATAGTAGTCGGTAATTCCAATAACCTTGATATCTTCTGGCAAATGTTCGATAGCGCTAATAAACTTGTTCCAGTTTTCAGGAGTATTTTTATAGTGTTGAATGATAGAGTGTGGAGTATGAATATGTAAATCCCATTTTCTCCATTCAGAACCTTTGCAGTAAATAGGTAAGCTCATATAATTTTGGTTTATGATTTAACTTTAACCTCCCCACTCATCAACTTTGGTAATAATGTATCTTTTAACTGAGTGAGTTGTTTGATTTGAATTATGTTCGATTTTATTTTGCTAAAAATAGGTTCAACAGTTTTATCAAACTCTTTAATTTTTTCTTTTGTTGGAATTAAAATATCGAGACTTTTAAATGCAGTTTTAGATATTTCCTGAAATACAGAACCGTTGCCCGCGTTTTCGATATCATTCATATTTGCTTTGCACCATAGAAACATAAAATAATTTGAAACAATTTTATCGCATATTATGGCAATATATCCCTGATTAATTGCAACAGGAATTTCAGTTATGGTTAAATATCCAATCGGCGCTCGGGAGGACAGCAATACAGTTCCAATTGGTAATAATCCAGAACCGATTTGCGCTAACCCTATTTCTGAAATTTTTCGCTCAGTGTCAAAAAGAAAAATAGAATCACTATTTGATAAATCACGAGGAGATGTCCAATAAATATTACCATCCCAATATTCAGGCTTGGTGGTACTTGGGGTTGTACCTCCTTTAACTGAAACGACATCATCAATCTTTCCTAGTTCCCAACTATACTCCGCTTCCTCCACAAACCATTGCCTGAAAAGCGTTTCAGCTAACTGTTCTAAAGTTTTATTTTGGCGGTGCAGAAAATCTATTTTATCATCAAGGCTTCTTAAGACGTCAACTATTTGTTCACCTTCTTTTTCGGAATTGGGAATAAGAATTGGTAGTTCACGAAGAGCGCCCAATGATATGTAAGGTTGACTTGTTCCGCTCTTATTAATTTCGAGTATAAATCGTCCAATATTGGAATTAAGAAAATAATACAACCAAAAAGCTTTGTCTTTGTTACCTGTTTTAAACAGTCCCACATTTTTAACTGCGTAATTAATTTCTTTATTTCGTTCAACAAAAGAAAAACCGCAATATTCGCCAATCATACTGATTATAACATCCCATTGGTCTACACTACTTCTTAAATTGATTTTATCATAATCATTTTCACTTATCAAATATGCATGTTCAAAATCGATATTTCTTCCTTTGATATGTTTTGATGTAATTAAATATTTTCCCGTTGGTTGTTGTTTCGGGCTATCATGAGTTCCATCAGTTACTTTTAAACAAAATTCAGTTGCGGGAATAAACTTCCAATTAAAAGGAATTGTGCCAAACTTAATTACTTTCCAATGATTGAAAAAAACAATTCCAACTCTATCGATGTGCTCAACAACGTCTTTATCCTTTATAGTTGAATAATTAATAAGGTCAATTTTATAAGGCAGGTTAAGCTCATCCAATTTCCTGCTCAAGCTATGTATGTCATCGAAGTTTATATTTCTTCCTTTTAGGGCAAGATCAATATCAGAGCCTTCTTTATAATTGCCTTTTGCACGGGAGCCAAAAAGAATCACTTCATCAATCTTTGAATTGATTTCAAAAACTTTCTGAATAGCTTCAATGGTAGTATCGTTTAAACCATATTTCATCTATGCAGCTACGAGGTTTGAACCTCCACATTTAAGCGGGTTTGCAATTGTATAAATAAGTTAATGTAAGTATTGGAAATTTTCTCAGCAATTTCGTCAGCGGTGCTTTCATCATAAGTATGAACACTCAACCTGCGGCTTTTCACCATATCAAGCCAACTTTCTCCATTAGTAATCAATCCACGTTTAAAGCCCAACCTTATTGCATCTTTGCTGCCCTGTATATTTGCTTCTCCTTGTTCTTCATAATAGTCTTTCATGGTAAGCCATGCTAACTCATAAGCCATTTCAAAAAACTTAATCATTCCTACTTTTTCAACAACGCTCATATCTCCTTGTCGGTAATCGTCGATAACGCCATGCAGATTTGATAGAGCTTTATTATAATTCGAAAAGCGTTGTTTCCAGCGTATATCTTTTTTATCCATTTGTTGGTTGTGTACTTATCCAGTTAACAATAATTTGTTTGTCATTATAGCTTACTTTAAAACCTAAACTTTTCTTTTTTATAACATCGCTTCCCCTAAATCTATAGGTTTTAAAGAAAGGCTTGCTTTCATGTTTTACGTTTACAACTAATGTATCGCCGGCATTTATACCATTAATATGCACCCTGTAGTTTACAGACGTGTCTTTTCTTGTGGAAGGCCTTATCGTTCTACTTCGTATTATCTCAGGCATATCAAAACATTTTAAAGTTTGTTATAGATACTTCATACTATCGAATGACATTGTAATCACTTGTTTTTCCTTTACAACCTTGTCTTTTCCTGATAAATCATAAATACCTCTTTTCGGAATATCAAAAAAGTCAAATCTTTTTTTACCTAGTAATGGCGGACAAGTAGGAAGGTGTACGTTCTTATATTCCTTAAATATCTCCGCATCGGGTTTATAGAATGGCAAAAAAAACTGAAAAATATAATTTCCACAGTAAATGACAAAGCAATATGAGGGACAGTTCTTATTTACAGCATTTCCTTTTCGACGCATTTTTAACACTATTGGTATTGGAATTTGAGGACCTGCATACAGATGGATGTATAACCTAAACAGAGGATTTCCTTTCATTTTTAAGTCATGATTTTCCGTTAATAAAATCTTGAATGCTGCTTCAAAATTTGACACATCATCTGCATCTATATAACACAGGGCCATCTTAAGAAAAGACTTATAAACATCAATCGGCGTATACGGATGTTTTACTGAAAAGATTTTCATCGTTTTATTTATTTCATCAATTTCCCAATGATTATTTTCCAATCCTTCGGAAATAATTTTAATATTTTTATTTTCTTTATCTTCTCCTATAATTAATTTTTTGTCTGGCGTTTTAAATTTCGGAATACCCTCCTGTCCTTTTAGAAATCCCAAGCTACGGGAAACTCCTAAAAAATATGCTAATTGTGTTTCATATTTGCTAAATAAATCATTACATGCATCACATTCAAAATCCGAAACCATATTACTATTGCCGATCAGTTGTGGAATTGTATGTGCATCCTTCTCAAAAGATACTTCCGGCATTGATTTATTGCAAAAACGGCAAACCCGATCTTTCTTTTTTAGTAAACGCGGTTTTTTATCTGGTTGGAATATTATATCGCCAATATAATATTCAGCAAAATATGTTTTAAATTCTCCATCCAATTCTTTTGGAGGATCCTCAAGCTCAATCACCCATTGACCTTCGTCGTTTATATAAGGTAACTTTTTAAACATCATTCTTTATTTTTTCCAAGTTTTCTATAATTTTTTTATTTAAATCCGCTTCTTCCGAAATTTGTTTTTCAAGCTCTGCTTTTAACGATGCGAAACGATCTGCAAAATTAAAATCATCTTCCTCTTCAGGTAAGCCAACATACCTTCCCGGCGTTAAAACATAATTTAGTTTTTTTACTTCTTCTATCGTTGAAGATTTCGCAAAGCCGGGCACATCTTCGTAATTGCCATCTTTATTCCGCCAGTTATGATAAGTGCCTGCAATCTTTTCAATATCCTCATCACTTAAATCACGGTTGCGCCTGTTCACCAAAAACCCAAGATTGCGTGCATCAATAAAAAGAATTTCACCTTTCCTTTCCCTGAATCCTCCATTGGTTTTATTCCTTGATAGAAACCAAAGGCATGCAGGAATTTGTGTATTCAAAAAAAGTTTGGATGGCAGGTTTACAATGCAATCAATTAGATCATTTTCAATCAATGCTTTTCTTATTTCACCTTCAGTATTCGTTTGAGAAGTAAGCGAGCCTTTACTTAAAACAAAACCGGCTTTACCGGTTGGCGCCATGTGATAAAGGAAATGTTGTATCCACGCATAGTTGGCATTCCCGGCAGGCGGCACTAATTTTTCTCCCAACACTTTCCATCTTGCATCATCGCGCAGCAATTCGCCGCTCCAGTCGCTGTCATTAAAAGGAGGGTTTGCAATAATATAATCAGCCTTTAAATCTTTATGTAAATCATTCAAAAAGCTTCCTTCGTTGTTCCATTTTACATTGCTGCTATCAATGCCCCGAATGGCAAGGTTCATTTTCGCAAGCCTCCATGTGGTTTGGTTACTTTCCTGTCCGTAAATAGAAATGTAATCTTCCGGGTTTAAAGAAAGTTTTTTTGCAGAGCCTGTCGAAGCATTCTTTTTATAATGATCCTGGTGGTGCTTAATAAATTTCTCACTCTGCACAAACATGCCACCACTGCCACAACAAGGATCAAAGACTCTTCCCTCGTAAGGCTCTAACATAGAGACCAAAAGTTTTACCACACTTTGTGGTGTATAAAATTGTCCTCCTTTCTTTCCTTCAGCTAATGCAAACTCGCCAAGGAAATATTCAAACACTTTTCCTAACAGATCTTTGCTCTGTGCTTCTTTTGTTCCTAATGTGGCGGTACTTACCAAATCCACCAGTCCACCCAAATTCTGCTTATCTAATTTTTCCTGTGCATATACTTTTGGTAATACGCCCCGCAATGAAACGTTATCTTTTTCAATTGCCTCCATGGCTTCATCAATATCTTTTCCGATAGTTGGAAGTTTTGCTCTTCCCTGCAACCATTTCCATCTTGCGGAAGGTGGCACATAAAAAACCTTTTCGGCAGTATATTCATTTTTATCTTCCGGGTCTGCCCCTTCGATTTTTTGTTCTACAAGTTTTTGGTACAACTCTTCAAAAGCATCAGAAATATATTTAAGGAATATCAAACCGAGCACCACATGCTTATATTCGGCAGCATCCATATTCTTCCGAAGTTTATCGGCAGCTTTCCATAACTTTTTTTCTAATGGTTCTTCTTTTTCGTCTTTTGCTTTCTTGACCATGATTAAATCATCAGGAACACCTGTTTCTTTGCAAGAATCAGCAGTCCAATTATTTAAATTTAGTTTTTAATGAGTAACAGTTACTTTTTTCTGGAAGGTTTTTCAAATATACGTTTATCTCCCTGAACTCTTATGAGAAATTACAAAATCATCTTATTTCTTCTTTCACTGTTTTTTCCATCATAATACTTCCGTAGTTTCAGGCGGCCGCAACTATCAAACAGCAGTACCAACTCTCGCCCCGGTCTGCTAGCCTATGTACAAGCGTTACTTATTATTCCATTTGTTTTCAGCACAAAAAAATTTCAATGCCTTAAGCTAATCTTATCAATTTCCAACAATCCTTTTCCATCAAAAAGTTCAAAGGAAAACCTATATTCTCTTCTTAAATCAATCCGTTTTGTACTGCCAATTTTATTAACGAAGCCTCCATCTCGCGCAGATATGCAGCATGGGTTTGTGCAAGGCGTATCTGTGCCTATGAAGTTATCATACAATTAAAGTATCTAACCTCATACTTTCCAAAAGCCCTTTCCCTCCAAAGTAATCCATAGCGCTGCTATATTTCCATTCCTCTGGCTTTGTAACAAATCCTGCTTCGACAGGATTATAATGTATATAATTCAATTTCTGGTGAGCCATCTTAAAACTTCCCAAATAAAAAGACTAGCATCATTGAATATCTGCGCGACATAGGAGACGCCAATATAAAAGAAAACAAACCTTTCATATCTTTGATATTTTTTCTTCAACACATCTCCGCTGCTAATCGAAAAAGCCGAGGTGCGCTGAGTTTAACAATGATAAAGTGCTATTCTGAAGCCGTTAATTTCAAAATTAAAATGATTATTTGAAGTGTAACTATCGTTTGCCGCGGATTCAAATTGATGGATGCAATAGCAACACTAGCTTTTATACATTGGCTTTTCAGATTGAAGCGAACAAATACAAACAGACATAACAGATAAATGAACCGGAGCAGGCCCTCCCCAAAAATAATCCGGGGTATAAATATTTTGGCCATTGGTCCTGCTTAAGGATAACTACAAATCTTTTCAAATTTTAGCAACTAGTACGGCTTATATTAGTAACATCAAATACTCAATTTTCTCTTTGGCATTAATTACCTACACTTCATCGGCTTGCATTGAGTCCTGCATCGCGGTGTGCTTTTGCATTTGGAAGATTGGCTGGCATAATCGGTTTTAAAATGTAATCGATACAATTGCTTTGTTTCTTCAAAAGCATCGACAAGATTCTGAGCATCAGTTGGTCCATTCATTCCAAAGTATGGATAATGATGCACGAAATAACCAAAGATGGTATCGCAGTCTTCAGCATATTTGCGCGTATCCAAAATATGTTGGTGCCAAAATATATCTACGATTTTATTTGGCACAATATCCGTTTCCGGATAAGCACGTTTCAGAGCAAGAAATTTAATGTATTCTTCTTCAGCTATCTCACATTCTTCCTCTGTCCATCCTTGACCCTCATCAGCATCTCCTAACTTTAGTTTTACCATTGTGAAATCGATCCGTTTGATATCATCAATAACTGGCTTTTCTGTGAAAAGAATTTCTTCCATTTTTTTAAAATTTTAGTTTGATAAACAATTTAGAGTGTATTTATAAAAATTTGGCTGATATCCAGTACTGGATAAATATCGTTAGTCAGAAGTATAGAATAAATCACCGTTGCGCCTAATGATGCTTTCTCCGCATCGTTAAAACATCAATCCACATAATGAATGATGATTCATCCGTCTCAAAATTGATTATTATTGGATTATCGAAAAAACATTTACGGTGGATGACACAAATTGTACGATAAGTTGCAAGTTCTGCACGATACCTGGATTATCAGTTTACCTTTGCTAGCTTGTCGAGAAGCAGAAGATCATTATCTAGTACTAATGTGAAATAAGAGAAGGCGCTTGTTTGCTGGGTTATGTTTAGCAAGAAAAGCAGCAAATCCCTTTTCTAAATAACCTGACTACCTTCTTAAAGAAATGCAGGAAATGCTTTCGCTGCAGCAACAAATGTCTTTAATGAATAAAAATCCGGATTGTGTGCATTTAGCAGCCATTCTCTCCGGCTTTCCAGAATTTCCAGGATTGCTTTCGAAGTGAATTTCTTAAAATCTGTGATGATATCCGATATATTACCTTCTTGGTTTTCGTGGTTACGATAAGATGTATATAATTACTCATCCGAATAGCTATCCGGGCCCAGCCATACACCACCAATCCCTTTTCTTTCATACAGTAGTTTAATGAATCAACAATAATAATGCCTATAGTCCCTTCGTGCAAATATATCTATCCAATGGATAACTGTAAATGTAACAAAATAGCAGCCGGATTTGTCACTGATTATATATTTGTCCCCACTCATGGATTGAAAATACTAAATCATTTCCAGCCGTTCGTCCTCGTTGCAAACGACGACTAGTTGCGGCACTACCATTGACCTCGCTGCGAACATACAGGATAAAACTTTGATTAACCAGTTTAACCGGATCATTGAAGTCTCCGAAGAAAATAAAACGGTGGTAGCTAAATTGATTTATGCTTTGCTTCTTCAACAGGAAATGAAACAAAAACTGGCTCAATAAAATTTCCTGAGTTACAAACATCAGGATAGCAATACTTTTTTTATTTGAACATTCTACTGATAGCACGGGGGTCACAGCCGGCTGGAACTTTCAAAATTCATTACGCCTCCTATTGCTTCAGATCAACACGGCTGCGCCTGTAAACTCACTCGGTTATGTGCGTGTCATGTTTACCGTTAACGACATGGACGAAATGATACCGAGGCTAACCAAACATGGTGCTCAACTCGTTGGAGAAGTTGTTCAGTACCAGAACTCATATAGGTTATGCTATATCCGCGGAATCACAATCAACTGCTATTAATTACATCAGGGCCTGCTGATAAGAAGTACGCAGTTTACATCCTTCAAATTAAGCATTCATCATAAATTTACGTACCAATTTATTTTTTGCCGGACAGTAATAGTTTGTAACTCAGGACAGCAGCCGATTTTTAATTTGGAAAGTATATACTTAGGACAGCGTGGGGATCAAAATCTGTAATGGTTAAATTGACCTGTTACTGTACTGTCAGTCCAATAGGTTAGAAGGGAAGAAGGAGGCCAAACCATTCGCTATATCTACTAGCCACGCTTACCATATTTAACAACAATTGATTTTTTAATTGCTTAATTTATTTATCCGGTATATCCTCCTGCACTGATCAGGTAGCTTGATTTGTACCATTACTACTTTATTTGACTGTTCGCCCCCCGTTATTTGTTACGGATTTATCCACTTTACTGCTGAAAGAGGGCTTTATCAGCACACTCATGTTATTCAAGAGGATAGTGGTTTTCCATGATTGAAATTTGCGCTTTTCCCTATTTTTTCGGAAAGAGGAATTAATACTTTTACTTAATGACTGATAGTATTGTAGACCGAGAAATGAATAATTATAAAATGATTGGCGCACTAGCAATAAAAAAAAAAACGAAAGACAGATTGTTGAAAATGAAGGTAAAATTGCGCTCTTGTCTTTTTATTCAGAAATTATAAATTGTTAGAATGATATTTAAAATAGTTCCTTAATGTCTCCAGAATTAGAAAAATTTCTATACGGTGTCTTGGGTGGTGGCGTTGCTGCTCTTCTATTCAAACTTTTTGATTCTTACATTATTGGATTTAGGGTGAGCGAATCAATCTTAGCAAAAAAGAAATTTTGGCAATATTCAAAAGCCCTTTGGTTTGACTGTTACGAGCTAAAACATAGACTTACAAGTATTAAGCAAAAAATAAGCAATGGAAATATCGATAATAATCTCGAGCCACTTCGATTTAAATTATCTCAACCAATTCAGCTTGACTGGTTTACGAAAGGAGGTTATTATGCTACTTCAACAGCATATTTATTTGCATCAGTTTCTTCTTGGATTCGACTTTTTCAAAGAGATGTAGTATTTCTTGATTTCGGTAAACAGAATCTGACGTCAAATTTTTTTAATATTGCTGAGGATTTAAAAAATTCTATTTCAAGCGAACAAAGTATATTATGGTACCATTACTTTACTGGAATTGGTGAAATAATAATTGACCAAAGTCAAAAGATGCCTCTGACGTTTTCCAGCTTTACTATAAAACTATATGAAGATGATAATTTTAGAAAATACTTTGAACAATTATTTTATTTTCTTGATAACATTGTCACAAAAAGGCAAAGTAAACTTATTCAGGAAGTTCTGGATTCGTTAGACAACACCCTCACGTATCTGTCACAAAACAGTTCAATTCCAAAAAACACTCGATATAAAGCAAAAAAGATCAGCTAATATCTGTTTTGTCCAATTTTTCAACGATCGTTCCAAATAGGACCTAGTTTCTGGGTCGTTCTGAATGGCAGATATAGCACACAGATGCAGAAGATTTTTGAGCTTTATATTTGCAAAGGGACTTACGGTTCACTTAAAGCGAACACGGGTGCCTGGATTTTTAGTAAAGGCACAACACCACAATAAAAGGTCAGTTGCTTTCTATTTTGAAACGCCGTAAACCCTTTGTATTTACCATCAAAGCAACAGATGTAACCTGTCCAATTCCCTTGATAGAGGCTACCCTTTTTACTTTCCCATTCAATTGTTCCCGCTGAATAGTTTTCACAAATAAAGTTCCAATTGCTAGTTTGGATTTTTGCAAAGCAGCGGCAAGTAAAATATATTATTGCGTTGTTTACCCGATTTTAGAAATGGATGTGAGAGCGCGAATGAACGAATTATCTGAAAGAGTTTATGAATTGATGAAAAGAAGAAGTAGAAAGTAATCGGTGCCTTCTGAAGTTTCTCTAAAGTTTTGGCATCCTCTGCACAGCAGCAGTCTTTTAATTCATTGATTCGGACAATAAGCAAATTAATTGCATTCACGATTCTGTCACTCACGCTGGAAAATCAAATTTCTAATCGATTCAATATTACTGTCAATCAGCCGCCAGAGCGCTTAACCCTTATAGCAAAGTGCAAACATTTTACGGCAGCAGATTTATCATCAGTACCTCTTTCAAAGCTTCAGGCTTTTTTAATCCGCAAAGGCATCTGCATCCAAAGGGCTGCTTTGGCTTTAGCCACCAATCCGTTATTTTGGATGCAATATATTCCATTCAAAACAGCCGAAAACAGCAGCAATGGTACTTTAAATATATTCAAGCCATTCCTTTTTCCAATTTTCTTTTGTGGGGTCAAAAGGAGTATTGAGGACTAAAGCATCTAAGACATTATGCGGCTGATACTTCCTGTTTTTATGCATCCGTTCAAAGCAGCTATAATGAATTGTTTCATTTCGTATTACTTTTTCATTCTTTCTTTGCCCGGTTTCTTCGTCAGTTCTTACGGCTATTCCATTGTTAATAGGTCTTCTTATTTTTCCCATCACCCGATAGATTCCCAAAGCCGAATTTCTTAATTCACCGGTGCTCTTGGATTGAATATTGCTGGTGCAAGTTGCATCAAAGGCAAGCCCTGTATTATGTGCCTTCTCTATCATCCATTGCAGGGTCATATCACTCAGCCCGGCATCGCAGTAACCTCCGCCTATATTGCTATGCACACCAGGAAACCAAACCTGTTCACTTACCTGCGGATTCAGGCTTGACGCAGCCTGTGCGCCTACTTCCCATAAAGTAGGCGCAAATATACCTCTTCGTTCGTCAATCGCTAAAGCATGGTAAGCATATAGAATCTGGCTGCTTACCTTTACATCATGAAACTGGTACTTTTGGTTGAACCGCCGAAACCATTTAAGGGGAATACCGAGGGCGCCTACTGTATCCCACACTCCAAGGAATTTAATAAAGGTTTCTTCCTTGTCTATTCCATAAGATTTTTTAAATGCTTTCATCAGGTCTCCGTCCGGATGGGTAAGTGCACTGCGATCACGGTACAAATGATACGCCTCATCCATAAGGTGTAGATAGTTAGGCTGCATAATGCCACAGTTACGGATAAAGCCGGCAAGACTTCTTACTGTGTAGGCCCCCCTGCTAAATCCGAAGAGGTACACTTCATCAGAGGGCTGATAATTCCACATAAGAAATTTGTAGGCATCCATGATATTACTATCAATGCCCAGACCTGTGCCGCCTCCGAGAAAATGATCCCGGAAAGAAAAGCCCGTGCCAACTCCCTGACCATAAAATTTTACCTGCTCCATATTTCCATTGCTGCAGCTTATTGCTTCATATATTTTCTGGACATTGGTTTTTACTATTGTGCCGCGATCTTTATTGCCGGGCTTGTCCCAGGTGCCATCACAACAAACGATTATTTTTTTCATGGTGATTATTTTAATAGTTCAGAGAATAAGAAAGATCACGCTTAACGTGGTTTAAACAATGGTGATAAATGAAATGCCTTTGGAGCTACTTCTGATGTTGCATATATAAACGTTGGTCGTCAAATTATAACCTCCTTTTTAAAATTATTAAAGGCATAATAATTTTCGATAAGAGCCAATGCTATTTACTAAATTCCATAAATTTGGTTAAATCAAACTTTTTTGTAAGTGCTATCGTGACAAAAGGAGGAGTATTTTTCTGGATCAAGCCTTTTACTTCTCCTGTAAACGATATCCCATATTTTTCTTCGTTGAGTCTAAATTGGACAAAATAAAAAGGCAACCATTTTCTATCAATTAAATTTCCGCTTTGATCTAATTTCAATGATTCGGTAGAGGATGACATAGGTTGATTACTCAATCCGGTAACCGGATTAAGAAAAAGAAAAACCGGGTCATCATCCAAGGTTTGACGATAAAAAACAGGTAATCCCACCCCCAAATAGTGTGAGCGTATGTCGGTGACCTTCGAAAATTGCTGGGGATCATAATCCTGCAAAGCATTTATGTCAATATTAAAACTATCTAGCTTTTTGAGGTGGTTGAAACTTCTATCTTCTGTTATTTTCTGCCATTGGAGTTCAAGCCATAGAGAAAGAAAGAGGTGAAAGCCATCTTCGTTTGATGGCCAATTTGTAAGCCGCACCTGTGGAGAATAGAACAATGATACATTTTGTACGACCTGCATATTTGTATATTGTCCAATTCCCTTAAATATTTTAAAGCTGTCATTGACATTTGTTAAAAAGGAAGTACTATCATAGTAATTTCGGAACGAATAGTTCTGCTCCTGGGTATTTGTAATTGACTTAGACTCGTAGATACCGGCAAAAACTGCTAAATTTTTTTCGGCATTTGGACGCGACTCTATTGCGATGTATTTGTTTTTTTTTCGATCACTTTTCTTCTGAAAAATCGGACGGATATCTCTTTTATAAAAAAAAACTCCTGAAAAAAAGTTATTCGGCTCGAGACCGTCGATAAGATCGAAATTTGAACCTATCTCTATCCAAAAGGGCTTATTTTTATTGTACTTATATTCCTCCTTAAAAAGTGAATTGGTAAACCTGATTGTATGAAACTTATTAGGAATATCTTTGATTATAATATGGCCAATCTCATCATTTTTCAAGGTGTCCTTTAGATTTCCAGACAAGATAGAGATTATAATTGTTGTGTCATATGAATCTTCGGGTGGCTCAAAGTTACCGGGCCAGCAGGTAGCAGGAAACGTCATTGAAGAGTTGACTAATCTTGGGTGAACTGGCAAATTGAAGTATTGAACGTCAAAATTTACAGTGTTATTAGATGGTTCTATGGTATCATACCTGCCCCTCAAAGTAAGATTCATATGGACCGTATCTAATTTAGAAGAATCCTTTACGCTATAAAGGGGTTTAATGTTTGAAGTAGCATTTTTAATTTCAAATCGCGATTGTGAGAACCCATATATTGTTCCAAATATGAAAGTTATAAATATTATAAATCTTTTCATCGACTAATTTTTATTTAATACTAAAAAATAGAAAAAATCGCTTTTAATTTCAGTAGCCGAAATTAATTGTACCAAATTCTATTGGTCAATTCTTTTCCCCTTTTTCCCTTATGCTTTTATCTTAAAATTTCATGAGCAAACTAAACCACACATTCTATCTGCAAAACAACCATTACATTAAATCTCTATTAAATAATTAATACTTAATTACAGGTTATAAGCCATTGTTCTTTTGCCTCTTTGTAAGTGCTCTGTCCTAAATGAATACTATTTTTATCTCCCCTTATCAACTGATTGCTTATGCACGGCCTTGTCGTTACAATAAATTTGTCGCAAAGATCACTTATCAGTTTTACTTGATCGTCTTCAACAGCATCCATATCCAAATCCATTAAAGCTATAAATTCTTTATCGTGCTTCTCATAAACTTTAGGAACCAGGTAAATGTTGTTGCCATCTTTTTCAGGGGTTATGCAAGGATTAATACGAACCAACTTTGCTCTATTCTTAGTTAGTGTCGGGTCGAGTATCGAATAAGCTATAAAGGTTGCAAAATCCGGAGGATCGTCTAATATGCTTGTTGCTAATTTTTTTACATCGCTAAGAAAGCCGGATGAAGTGTCTGTAATCGTAAGATTGTTGTTTTTATTCTTATAATAAATATCTCGCATAGTTGGGTCAGTAGAATATTTTAAATCAGTAAGAACAGTTCTTGATCCTGTACTAGTACCAATAGATAATATGCAATAGTTTTGCAATTCGACTTCTGGATGATTTGTGATTGCTTCTATCAAACCGCCGAGAACAGGATTATTAAAACCGCCAACAGCACCGTCCCAATACCAAGTTTTGCGGTGATCATTTTTATTAAACAAGCTTAAGTTAATAGCAGCAGGTGCATCAAAATAATTTACCGGTGCGTTGCTTGATGCGTGAATCGCATCGGCTAATGTTACTTCGAAATATTCGCTGAATTTATCAGTAACACTTTTTGAGTTTGAGCGAAAAAAACTGGATCGTCGCCTAAAATAATCGAAGCCCATAATGATCAATTCCAATTTTTCTTTTTTTATCATTAAAGGCAATTGATTTAATGGAGTGTCGATAATTGGTCTTTCTATTGTTTTTTCGTGAAATAGATGATCGGCTTTTTTCAAGACATCGCGTAATCCTTCCAACTTTCTTTCCGTACTGTAGCGCGGGCCTAACACTCGGGTAAAACTACTGGCTATGTTTCGCCACTTTAGCTTTTCCCAAAAAGATAAGGCGGAAAAGACCTGCTTTCTTTTTTCCCCATCTTCAAAAACAGATATAATTTCATTTATTTTCATGTCATTGCATAAACATGCTAACACAAGTGCGCCACCCGAATTGGCAATAGCCATATCGAATTCACGTAGCAATTCATGTCCACGTATATCACCGTATAAATCCTGTAGCACTCTTGCCTGTATTAAAGCCCACGAGCCGCCACCATCGAGCGAAAGCAATTTATAAGACATTTATATATAGTTTAATAAGGAATATTACTTTTTAGAATTAATTATTACCATTAATTATCACTTTGGGCCAAATCAAGCTCCTGATATTTCCAAAAATTTGATCCCAAAAAAACTTTTAAATTGCCTCAATATTTAAAGATGACTGCATTTTCCTCAACTAATATTAATTCAACGTGTCGCAAAAAATGCTTTGTGTTATTTGAGAGCCTTTTTAAAAGGTTATACTTATTTTTGTTCAAAGCTGACCAAGTTTCTCAAGGTATTTAAATGAATACAACATTTTAGCCTTGTTTGAATATTGTTTTTATCAAGACAGCCCACAACTATATTTTTAATTGTAGTAGTTCATCATTTTCAGAAACCAATAATTCTAAGCTTGGATGAAGGTGGAAATAAAAGAATGACATGGTTAATTATTTAATTGGTTTAAACAACTTAATAATCCACTTTCCTTGCTGCTTATTTACATTCTCCAATCAAAAGTTTTCAACACAATATTTAATTCCGATGAAATCGAAAAACTGCTTCTGAAAGATTCCTGATGACCACCTCACAAACAAAACTTATTATCCATCCGTTTTTTTGAGTACGTGATTTCTAGTTTGTTGAGCTAAATCATCTAAATCACACCAAATTTTTAGGCTCATCTTGTTCGAGAATTTGATTTCGTATTTGAATGTCAATGCTTTTTAAAATTATACAGTAAATGTAATGTTACTAACTGATGCTACATATTACTTTTCCCTTTTTCCCTTCATGCATTTCCCCGAAACTTTCATGAAAAAAAGTAAGCTCAAATATTCTATCTTTAACGAATGACTACCATCGCCTTAATAGATGATCATAAAATCTTCTGCGATTCTTTGGCCGGCCTTATCAATGATTTTGAGGGCTTCTCTGTTTGCTGGTCTGTACAGAATGGGAGCAAAGCCATTGAGTTGTTAGAGAGTGGTAAAAATTTGCCGGATATTATTCTGCTGGATATTGTAATGCCTACCATGAGCGGGCTTGAAGTGGCCAAATGGCTTTTTGAAAATGAAAAAGAAATAAAAGTTTTGGCGCTTACTATGGAGGAAGATGACAACACCGTTATTCAAATGCTGCAATATGGCGTAAAAGGTTACCTGCTGAAGAATATAAGTTCTGAAGAATTACATACCGCGCTGCAGCAGATGGTAAAATATGGCTATTATTATACGCCGATCATTACCAGCAATATTCATAAACATATTGAAAAGAAGATCATTAACCGAAACGTGCCGGAAATGAGTGAGCGGGAAAAAGAATTACTTGATTATTTATGCACTGATTTAAGCTACGCCGAAATATCAAAAAAAATATTTTTGAGTGAATCTACTGTGGACACCTACCGTGCAAGGCTGTTCGAAAAGTTTGAAGTAAAAAACAGGATCGGCCTGATCTTAGAAGCGTCACATCTTGGGCTGGTAATGCTATAAAGGAATCTCAATTTTTATGCTGGTTCCTTTACCGGCTGATGTTTCCAAATGAAAGGTGCCTTTCAGATAATGGACCCGGCTTTCGGCGCTGTGGATGCCCAACGATTTTTTCTTTCCGTTTCTTTTTATTTCAAAGCCACATCCATCATCGTTAATAAGAATAGAAACCAGTTCTCTATGTGCCTGAATAAAGACGCTTATCACATTTGCATTGCTGTGTTTGGCGGAATTTAATACCAGTTCGCTGATGATCCTGTAAATATTCATTTGTAATTCGGGTTCAAATATGGATTGCACCTCATGGGTGAATTCGATTCTTTTGTTATACACTTGTTGAAGATCTTCAAAATAGTTGGATAAAGTATTGATCAGTCCGTTGCTTGAAAGGCCTTTGGGCATCAGGTTATGGGCAACATTCCTGATCTCAAGGATGGATTCATCAATGATTTCTTCTGTTTTATTGAGGAGGGCTATTTGTTGCTGTTCTTCTTTTACATTCATCATTCTCCTGAAATTAATCTTTAAGGCGACGAGCAAAGGGCCGATATTATCGTGAAGGTCAGCAGCGATCCTTTTACGCTCATCATCCTGAACTGCAATCAATTTTTTTAAAGTGTGGTTCTGTTGTTCTTCGAGCGCCAGTACTTCAGCCTGTTTGCTTTTTCTTTCGACCAGGAGGCCATAAAAAAGCCCAAATGCCATGATAGAATTTTGGACCAAAGTGCCGACAGCCATGCCATGCTCATTAATAAAATAATTAAGAATAAGTCCGGTATTTGCAAAAAGCTGGAGAAGGGTGGTGATACAAATTACGATCATTGCCGAGGAGAATATTTTGGCAAGTGTGCCCGAATAATAAAACTTCAGCGGTGTCCATACAATCATACCAACAGATGCAAGGAGGCCCAGATGCCAAACAGAAATGAGCGAAGCTTTTATAACCGGGTTTAAGTTGTGTATGCAGAACAAAGGCATCAGCAGGATTAACAGGAGTAAAAGATTTTTTGTTCCTTTAATCAATGAATTAAAGAATGGGTGCGATAAAAGATTTTTATAAAAAACATTGAGCAAAACTGATAAAAGAAATACCGCAGAAGCAAGACTGCTTACGGGTTTAAGGACATTGTTGACAACCGGCAGCTTCGGATAAACGAAAGGGAATATGCAACCATAATGAGCAACTATCCAAACGGATATACAAATAATATATCCAAGGTAAGCGGCAAAAACTTTCTTATCAAAAAGCAAAAACGCGACGAATATGATAGTGGCGATCATGCTTGCCACTCCAATATAAAAGAAAACAAACCTTTCATACTTTTCATATTTTTTCTGCAGCCGATCCCTGCTGCCGATCTCATAGCTGAGGTTGATATTTTTTTCAGACGCTTTTACGGCAATCAAATAGTAGGATGGAACAGAACTAATTTCTAAAGGAATGTTATGCCAAACATAAATTTGGCCGGTATTGTATTCTACCAGCATTCCACCACGGTAAAGCAACAGATTGGTATCTTTTTCAATTTTATAAATACTTATTGTATCAAGGCTGGTATTATCAATCCATAAATAGTGGTCGGGAACAGGGTCCGGTGCAAGGAGTTTAAGGAGGATATAATGATATTCGGAACCGGTTAATCCAAAATTGAAATGATGATTTGCTTTGCTGAAGTGTAACTGATCAACATCAGTTTTTAAAATTGTTTCCCGTGGATTGAAATTGCCGGATACAACAGCAACACTATCTTTTATGCTTTGGCTTTTCAGATTGAAGCGAACAAATACAAACAGACATAACAGATAAATGAACCGGAGCAGGCCCTGGCGAAAAATAATGCGGGGTGTAAATATTTTGGCCATTGGTCCTGCTTAAGGATGAACTAGAAATCTTTTCAAATTTTAGCAACAGCAACACTTTCATTTTTATTCTTAGAATATTCAACAATAACGATTCTTTATATAAGGTGTATAACCAAATAACCTAAAGTTTTACAGTCCGGCGGCAAACGGGACTGTAAAGAATGGAATACCCGATCAGCAAAGAGACATCCATTGGTTGTAAAAGAGTTTGTTTTTTCTTTTACCCCTAATGAAACTACATTTCAAGGATTTCAGAAGTCAAAAGACAGAGGAAGAGAGATGAAATTTATGACTGCCGTTCCACAATTTTCAACCTTTTCTTATCCGCAGTTTCTCCAATGGTCCGGGTTTCCTTTATCTGTAACCCGAACCCGCGCACATAAAACCGGATCATAGCCCTGTCTTTTGGCCGATTCATAAGCTTCCTTTTGGGTTTGGTAGTGTCTGTTGTCAACCGAAACTCCGCCGTCCTTTTCAATTTCATAGTGGTCGATTGGGGCACTTTCAATTCTAGCCTTTGGTTTAGGCTCAATATAAACTTTCATAAAAATTGATATTACAGTTAAAAAATAATAAATGATTACCCTGCTAATTGTGTTTTTATTTTAATACTTCCAACTGTTTTCTTTCCTTGTAGCCGCCGTCAATAATTTCGACCGTATAAATACCAATGGGAAGATCAGTTATATTCAAAACAGTACTTTTTATCTTATTAAATACCATATGTTTTTTCAGATTTCCCGTCTCATCATAAATGTTTACTTCTGAAAAGGACAAGTGTGCGGTAGCTGAAGTGCTTTTTGACGACGTTGTTAAAGAATTACTTGAGAGTGTATTTACAGTGACAGTTGAGGTGGCAGGATTGGGAGAAACGTAATAATAACCTGAGCATCCACTAAAATAAGTATTCTTGATTGCATAGCTACCTCCTGCATCACAACTATTTGCCACCCTTACACCAACCTGATAATAACCAGAACTAGTTCCTTTTGCAATAAGTGTGAGCATATAAGTTCCCTGTCCGCTTACATATGTCCAGCCTCCAGGGTAAAACCACGAATAATTAGTAGCACCTGGCAATTGGTTGGTAGTATAAGTTACGTATCCGTTGCAGGAAGCAGAAGAAGGGCCGGAAACCGGATAATCGCCACTTCCATAACCGCCCACATGGACAGTTTTAGAATAATTATTGCAGGAGTTTACTGTTGCTGTGATGGTCACATCACCAGCACCTCCGGCGGTAATTGTCGCCTGTTGCCCATTAGGTGTTATAG
>Ga0157371_10001270_pt1 | contig 26598 bp, 21 predicted proteins | sample C45metaG_FD_113462 | JGI IMG/M metagenome (GOLD analysis project Ga0157371, IMG submission 113462) | Corn rhizosphere microbial communities from Kellogg Biological Station, Michigan, USA - C4-5 metaG | ecosystem: Host-associated > Plants > Roots > Rhizosphere > Soil | place: USA: Michigan... | reverse complement strand
GGCAAGGAACTTCGGCGTGCAGCCGAACGTGTCCATGATCATCGGATAGTCGAGCGTCGTCGCGATGATCTTGCCCGCCTGCGGATTGGCGCGGACCGTGGACAGGTACGGCTCGTAGGTCATGGCCGCGTCGTTCTGTCCTGCGACGAAGGCCTGCGCCGCGGGTCCGGGCTCCAGGTTGACGACCGTCACGTCCTTGACCGACAGCCCGTTCTTCTTCAGGAACCACGCGAGCGTGAAGTACGGCGCCGTGCCGGGCGCGGAGGCCGCTACCGTCTTGCCTTTGAGATCGGCGATCTTCGCGATGTTGTTGCGCACGGCCATGCCGTCGGCGCCGTAGCTCTTGTCCATCTGGAAGATCTGCTTCGTCGCGACGCCGTTCGCGTTCCAGACGATCCATGTCTCGACGGTCGTCGCCGCGCATTGCACGTCGCCCGACGCGATCGCGAGGTGGCGGTCCTTCTGCGGGATCTTTTTCATGTCGACGTCGAGGCCATGCTTCTTGAAAATGCCGGCCTCCTTGGCGAGCGTGAGCGGCGCGAACCCGGTCCAACCCGAGTAGCCGATCGCTACCTTGGTCTGCGACGACGCGGTAACCGAAAGCGCGCCGAGCGCGAGCCCGGTCGCCAGCAGCACGATGTTGCGCATGAAAGCCTCCCCTTTGACGAATGACGCCCAGCATTATGCGGCATCCGCGGCAGCGCGGATTACAATCGGCGACGGGTCGGAGACGACCTTCGCTCGAGCTTGCAGATCATTCGAGACGAACGGGAAAGTAGCGCCGACGCATTGGCGATTCGAGACGGTCGGGAAAGTAGTCTCCGACCCCATATACGATCGATGAAACCACTCCACGCGCCCTTTGCCCTGCTGCCCGACGGTTGGCAGAGCGGCGTCGCGCTCGTCGTTGCCGACGACGGCCGCATCGAGCGTGTCGAGCGGCGCGCGCCTGCCGCAGGCGACGAGCGCCTCGCGGGCCCCGTGATACCGGCGATGCCGAACGTTCACTCGCATGCGTTCCAGCGCGCGATCGCGGGTCGCAGCGGCTTGCCGTCCCCGACGCACGACGACACGTTCTGGACGTGGCGGCAGGCGATGTATGCTGCGGTCGACCGGCTCGACGCCGATGCGTTCGAGGCGATCGCCTGCCAGGCGTACGTGGAAATGGCGAAGGCGGGTTACGCCGCGGTCGCGGAATTCCACTACGTTCACCACGATCCGCACGGCAAGCCGTATGCCGATCCCGCCGAGCTCGCATGGCGCATCGTTTCCGCGGCGAAGACGGCCGGTATCGCGCTCACGCTGCTGCCGGTCTTCTACGCGCACGGCAACTTCGGCGGCGCGGCGACCGCGCCGTTGCAGCGCCGTTTCGTGCACAGCACTTACACGTTCGAGCGGCTGCTCGACAGGCTCGCGCGCAAGGCGCACGAGGAAGGCTACGTGCTTGGCATCGCGCCGCACAGCCTGCGTGCCGTGACGCCGGAGGAGCTCGAGAAGATCCTGCGGCTCGCGACACCGCGGATGCCGATTCACATCCACGCCGCGGAGCAGACGCGCGAGGTCGACGAGTGCCATGCATGGAGCGGCATGCGCCCGGTGGAGTGGCTGCTTTCGCACGCGCACCTCGGCGCGCGCTGGTGCGTCGTCCATGCGACGCACATGACCGATCGCGAAGTCGCCGGGCTCGCCGCGAGCGGCGCGGTGGCCGGTTTGTGTCCATCCACCGAAGCCGATCTCGGCGACGGCGTGTTCAGCGCCGAAAAATACCTCGCGGACGGCGGCGCGTTCGGCATCGGCACCGATTCGAACACGCTGATCGACCCCTTTGCCGAAGTGCGCCAGCTGGAATGGTCGCAGCGGCTGCGCGTGCGCAGGCGCAACGTGCTGGCCGGCGCGCCCGGGCGGCCGGTGGGTTCTGCGTTGTGGGCGGCAGCCGCAACCGGCGGTGCGCAGGCCATCGCACGCGAGGCCGGCACGATCGAAGCGGGCCGGCGCGCCGACCTGATCGTGCTCGACGCCGACGAGCCTGCGCTTGCCGAACAGCCGCTCCTGCATCTGCTCGACGCTGCGATTTTCGGTCCGGCGCGCAAGCCCGTGCGCGACGTGCTGTGCGGCGGGCGCTTCATCGTGCGCGAAGGCCGCCATGCGCGCGAGCAGGACGTGCTGCGGCGCTACCGCGCGGCGCTCGCGCGCATCGATCCGGGGACAGGCCCCGGCTGACGCTGCGAAGCCGATACGCATGTTCACCACCCTCCTGACGCACGTCCGCCTCGCGACGATGCGTGACGCCGCCGGATACGGCATCGTCGACGACGCCGCGCTCGGCATTCGCGACGGCGGGATCGCATGGGTCGGCGGGATGCGCGATCTGCCGCGCGACGCAAAGGCAGCGCAAACGATCGACTGCGGTGCGCGGTGGGCGACGCCCGGCCTCGTCGACTGTCATACGCATCTCGTGTACGCGGGCAACCGAGCGAACGAATTCGAGCGCCGCCTCGAGGGTGTTTCTTACGCCGAGATCGCCGCCGCCGGCGGCGGCATCCGGTCGACGGTCGAAGCGACGCGCGCGGCGAGTCCCGACGCGCTCGCCGCCGCCAGTGCGCCGCGGCTCGCGGCAATGGCGGCGCAGGGTGCGACCACTGTCGAGATCAAGTCCGGTTACGGCCTCGACACCGAAAGCGAGCTCAAGCAGTTGCGCGTGGCGCGGCTCCTCGGCGCGCGCTGCGACGTCGACGTACGCACGACGCTGCTCGCCGCACATGCGGTGCCACCCGAGTACACGGGCCGCGCCGACGACTATGTGGAGCGGGTGTGCAGCGAAACGATCCCGGCCGCGGCGCGCGAAGGCGTCGTCGATGCCGTCGACGCGTTTTGCGAGACGATCGGCTTCACCGCCGCGCAAACGCGGCGAGTGTTCGACGCCGCGCGCGCCAGCGGCCTACCGGTCAAGCTGCACGCCGACCAGCTTTCCGACGGCGACGGCGCCGCGCTTGCCGCCGAATTCGGCGCGCTTTCGGCGGACCATCTGGAGTACACGAACGATGCCGGCGTCGCGGCGATGGCGCGCGCCGGAACGGTCGCCGTGCTGCTGCCGGGCGCGTACTATGCGCTGCGCGAGACGCGTCCGCCGCCACTCGCGGCGTTGCGCGCGCATGGCGTGCCGATCGCGATCTCGACCGACTGCAACCCGGGAACGTCGCCCGCGACGTCGCTGCCGCTGATGATGAACATGGCCTGCACGCTGTTCGGCATGACGCCGGACGAGGCGCTCGCCGGAGTCACGCGGAACGCGGCACGCGCGCTCGGCCTCGCCGATCGCGGCACGCTCGCGCAGGGAATGCGCGCCGACATCGCGTTGTGGGACCTCGCCGAGCCCGCCGAGCTCGCGTATCGCATCGGGTGCGACGCGTGCACCGCCGTATTTCGCGCAGGCCGGCTCGTCCGCGGAACGCCGTGACGATGGAAGCGCGCACCGCCGGGGATATCGCGCGGGGAGGCGCCTGATGCTGCTGTGGCAGATTGCACGCGGCGATGCGCCGCTGATCGTGAGCGTCCCGCACGCCGGCCGGCACGTTCCCGACGCGATCGCGCTGCGATTGTCGCCGCCGGCGCGGCGCGTTCCGGACACCGACTGGCACGTCGACAAGCTCTACCGCTTTGTTGCGGCGACGGGCGCGACGCTGATTGCCGCGACGCATTCGCGCTATGTCGTCGACCTGAACCGGGATCCCTCGGGTACGGCGCTCTACCCGGGTGCGGACAACACGGAGTTGTGCCCGACGCGCACGTTCGCCGGCGAGCCTGTGTACGCTCCCGCAGAGGAGCCGGGAGAAGCTGAAATCGGCGCCCGGCGCGCGACGTTCTTCGACGCATATCACGCGCTGCTCGCCGGCGAGACTGCGCGAGTGCGCGAGCGGCACGGCTTTGCGGTCCTGCTCGACGGCCACTCGATCGCGTCGCGGGTGCCGCGTTTTTTTGCGGGACGCCTTCCCGACCTGAACCTCGGCACGAACGACGGGGCGAGCTGCGAGCCGTCGGTTCAAGCGCTGGCGACGGACGTCATCGCGACGGCAAGCGGATTCACGCACGTGGTCAACGGCCGCTTCAAGGGTGGCTACATCACGCGCCGCTACGGCAGGCCCGCCCACGGCGTGCACGCGTTGCAGCTCGAAATGGCGCAGGCCGGCTACATGGACGAAGCCGATCCGGAGTCGTTCGACGCGGCACGCGCCGCGCCGCTCGCCCGTGTGCTCGAGCGGCTCGCGATCGTGCTGTCCGAATGGCGTCCTTCGCGATGATTCGCGTCTACGTCGCCCGCCAGCGGTACGACGCGTATCTGGTGGCCGACCGGCTGAACCAGGCCGGGATCCGCGCGCACGTGTTCAACGAGCACATGTCGAGCATCGCCGGCGACGTTCCGCTCGACGTCGCGCAGCCGCAGGTCTGGATCGCCGACGATGCCGATGCGCCGCGCGCGCAGGCGCTGTTGCGCGAAATGGAGCTTGAGGCGGCGCGCCGCACGATTCCGGTCTATTGCCGCAAGTGCGGCGAGCAGTCGCCCGGGAACTTCGACCTGTGCTGGAACTGCGGCACGGCGCTCACCTGATGCAACGGGTGCTCGCGCGTACGACCGGCCGCAATGCGCGTCGGGCGCGACCGCGCGCACTCTGGGCGCGGTTCGCGGTCGGGCTCCTGATAGCTGCCGCCGCATGCGCCGATCCGAGCGCGCGGGTCGTTGGAGTCGCCTGACGCCCGGCGCCCTCCGTCGGAATTCGTACACCACAACACGGCCTGCCGATGGGCGGTCGTTCGTCGTGGTCATGCCAATGTCATAATAGCCGCGGCGTTGCAGGCAGGATTCGCGCGACGCGCGAGCGCTCGCCGCGACGCCCATTCGCAGCAACGATCCGGAGTCCGCATGAAACGAGCACTTATTGCCGTCGCCGCGATGGCCTGCGCCGGCGCCGCACTTGCAGCCGACGTCGGCGTTTCGGTCAGCGTCGGCCAGCCAGGCTTCTACGGGCGAATCGACATCGGCAGCATGCCGCCACCGCGCCTCGTCTACCGCGAGCCGATCATCGTCGCGCCGGTCGCGGTGGGCGTGGTCCGGCAGCCCATCTACCTGCACGTGCCGCCCGGACACGCGAAGCATTGGAACAAGCACTGCCATCGCTACAACGCCTGCGGCGAGCGCGTCTACTTCGTGCAGGACGCCTGGTACGACGACGTCTACGTGCCCCGGTATCGCGCGCTGACCGCGCCCGTCGCGGCCCCCGTGTACGCGTATCGTGGACCGGCGGGCAATCGCCTCCACGTCGTGCCCGTGACCTCGGTCCGCACGGTGCTCGCTACGCCGGCGCGGCGTTGCTGGGTCGAGCGGCAACAGGTCGTCGAGCAGCGCAGCGACGACATCAACGTTCCCGGCGCGATTGCAGGCGCGGTGATCGGCGGCGTGCTCGGACACCAGGTCGGCGGTGGGCGCGGGCAGGACATCGCGACAGCCGGCGGCGCCGTCGCGGGCGCTGCGATCGGGGCCAACGTCGGCCGAGGCGGCACGACGGTCCGCACGCAGGACGTGCAGCGCTGCGCCCGTTCCGAGCGCGGCGCGCGTCCGGAATACTGGGACGTGGCGTACAGCTTCCGCGGAGTCAAGCATCGTGCGCAACTCGCGGCGGCTCCCGGCCCGACGATCACGGTCGACGACAGCGGTCGCCCCCTCGGATAGGCGCCGCCAGCACCGGCCCCGCGGACAGTCGCGCCGGCACCGGCCCCTCGGATCGTCTTCGCGGGCACCGGTCCCTCGGATCGTCTTCGCCGGCACCGGTGGAGACATGCGGCCCTGCGGGGCCGCTTTTTTTCGCGTTCGACGGGCGCGATCGTTTGCCACGCGCGCGCCTCGCGCGTAACCGTTCGCCCAGGCGCGCCTCGCGCGCGGCGGCATGCCCTTGCGCGGGCACCCAATTCGGCGCAGCGTAGCGGCCGGCGTGGCGCGCGGCATTCGCAAAGTCCGCGTGCCGGGGAGAGCGCTTGAAGAAGACGCTGTACCAGATTCTCGAAGTCGATCCGAACGCGTCGGCAGAAGAAATCGACGTGGCCTATCGGCGACTCACGGCCATGCGCGATACGCAGTGGCCGGATGCCAACATGCCGGGGCTCGTGCGCCAGGCGCACGAAATCCTGTCCGATCCGAAGCGACGCCGCGCCTACGATGCGTCGCTCGCGGTGCCCGCAGCAACAGGCGACGCGATGCGCGACGCGAGTCCTGCGTTCATCGAGACGTGGGGCAAATGGATCGTTGCCATCGTCTTGCTGGCGGGCATCACGTGGTGGGGAACTTCGCGTCGCGAGCCGCCGGCGCGGCCGGCCGCTCCGACGAGCACCGTTTCGGCCAAGGCGAACCTTGCCGCGGCGGAACCCGTGGCCGCGCGAGCGCAAGCGCGCACGACGAGTGACGAACCCGCTTCAGACGCTTCACCTTCGCCGAGCGCGCAGGCGCCACAGGCCGCACCGCCGGCCGTTGCAGTCGCGGTGCCGCCGCCCACCATCGCGGCGCCGGTGACGCCGCCCGCCGCGTCTGTCGCGTCGGCGCCGATCCAGAAATCGGCCGAGACGCTATTCGCCGACATCGCGCCAAGCGTCGCGCGGGTCAACGTAATGGACGCGTCGGGACGCACGCTCGGATCGGGCAGCGGCGTCGTCATCGACGACGGCGTTCTGCTGACGAGCTGCCACGTCGCGACAGTTGGGGCGAAGCTCACGGCCAAGCTCGGCGAAACCGTGCTGCCCGCGACGATCGCGCTCGCTGACGAGGTTTACGATCTTTGCCGCCTGAGCGTGCCGGGCATGCGGGCGCCGCCCGTTCCGCTTGGCAGCGTCGAGACGCTGCGCACAGGGCAGCGCGTCTACGCGATCGGTGCGCCGCAGGGACTCGAGCTCACGCTGAGCGAAGGCATCGTGTCCGCGCTGCGCAAGGTCGACGGCGGCACGGTGATCCAGACGACGGCACCGATCTCGCCGGGATCGAGCGGCGGCGGACTCTTCGATGCGTCGGGCCGCCTGGTCGGCGTCATGACGTTCCAGCATCGCTACGGCCAGAACCTCAATTTCGCGCTTCCGGCCGATTGGATCCCGCAGATGCGCGCGCGCCGCGCATCCGAGCCGGGCTGGCGCGCATCGGCGGTCGCCGATCAATCGCAGATCGGCTCGCCGCTCGCGTTGCTCGTCGGCCGCTGGCTATGCCGCGACTGGACGACGGGCCGCACGGGACATTACAGCTTCGAGACGGACGGCCGCGTGAGCATCGCGATGATCGACACGCGCGACGCCGCCACGCTGCGTTACGGCGTTTCGGGCAAGACGCTGCAGATCGGTGATGCGAAGCAGGCTTTCTCGATGGCCATCGAGGAGATCACCGCGCGCAAGCTGATCCTGCGCGGACGCGAGCGCAGCATCGCGTGCGAGCGCGAATGACTCGGGAATCACAGCAATAACTCGACTTGCTTAGGTTGAGAAAAGCGGACGTTCGTACCTCGATCAGAACGTCTGGTCCCCTTCGCCGGACCCGCGGCGAGCGTCGAGGTAGTTGTCGCCTCATTCGGGCGAACAGCTTCACATGATCAGTAACCCGCCCTCTGGTTAAATGCCTTGCCGCTTACCGCATGCACGACGCGAATAATCCGCTTGCGCCATTTGCGCGCCGGAGCACAATGCGGCCATGCTTACTCGCATTCAAGCTACCATCAAGCGGATCGCCGCAACGCTAGGGATAGCCGTGTCGCTTGCAGCGGTTGCAGCGTTCGGATTGAACGGCTGGAGCGAACTCGCCATGAGTCAAGAGCCTGTCGCCGTTGCGTGCGACAGCGGTTCAGGGTGCAAGATTCCGCCGGAGCGGCGGCATGGTGCTACCTAGCCGCGACTGGCGGGGCGATTTAGACGCACCCCAACCCGGAATAAGCCCGCCGCCGCGGGCTTTTTGTTGGCGCGGGACAATGAGCGCCGCTATGTGCTGCTCGTGGCCTGACGAGAAAGAACCGGACGGTTGCGCCATCCGGTTCATTTACAACCACCCTTGCGCAGAGATCCCAGTTGCCGTCATCCGCGCTGCTTTTTTTTACTACCTGTAGAAGAAGTAGTCGGCCGTATAGTCTACGAACGCCTGATTGCCGGCGTCATCCAGCGAACTGCAGCCCGTCGACGGTGGGAGACCTCCCTGGGTGCTGAACCGCTGGACTTGCTTGGTCGACGTCAGCTTGTCGCCTCCGGTGGGTCCGGCCTCGAAGCCAACCACATCGAGCAGAAGCCAGGCAATCGCCTTCTCATCCACGGTGGCCGCTCCACCCGGGTGCACTTGCGCCCAAATGGTGCTCGTGTCCTTGTCCTGCCACGTTGCGCGAATCGCGCCATCGGCCACCACCGTTGCACTCGTGTTGGGATCCTTCGGGTTGGGGTTGGGGCTGAAGTAGTGGGTAATGATCTGCTTGCCGTCGTCGTCGAACAGCGTAGCTTCCGGCGTAAAGAGCACGTATTTGACGCCGGCGCCGGCTCTCGAGCAGACGTAGTTTTGCGTGCCGACGGCGTGACCCACGAGGAACGGCGTCAAACCCTCGGCCGCCTCGAGACCGGGTGCTGGAGCCGGCGGCACTACGATGTGGTCGGGCGCGGCGTGGGCAGGTTGTGGGAGCGAGACCGTGAAAGCCACGGCCAGGGCAGTGGCGCAAGCGATGGGCAGCATGCGACGCATGGACTGATTCTCTGGTGCATTGCAATTCTTCACAACAGTTCTCCTTTCGCGCCTTGGGCGCGGATAGTGGCTGACGTTTGAATCTCCGTGATCCCGAGATTGCAGTGCAGTCTAGCGGGCACTTGCGTTCAGCGCACTTCAGCGGCAAGCCATTAATGTTTCATTGGTATCGCGCGACTCCGGGACCCGACCACTTGTTTCGGCAGCGAAGCTCGATGAACGCGGTGAAGAATTTCCGTATCCCACCGAGACCATCGGGAGGAGAACGAGATTTTAAAAAAAGCGGCCATCTACTTCGCGAAGGCGTCGAGATGAAGTACGCCTTTGTCGAAAGCCAGCGCCGGCAGCATGCAGTGCGCACGCTATGCAGGGCCTTGCGCGTTTCGCCCGGTGGGTTCTACGCAGCCCGGAGCCGGTCGCCCAGCGCACGGGATCGGCGGTAGTCGACTTTGACTACCAAGATCCGGGACGTCCATCTTGCCGGCCGCCGGACATATGGCGCGCCGCGAGTGCACGCGGAGCTCGCGGTTCAGGGGATTGCCTGCTGTCGCAACACAGGCGCCAAGCTGATGCGCATAGCGCAGATTGTGCCGACGGTCGCACTCATCAAAAGCAGACATTCAACGATCAGCTCGATGGGAAGCTTCGTTGATAAGTCGAACGCCGCGAAGAGTTCGCAACGTTTCGATCACTGAATAACTTCGTCCGCGCGCAGTAGTAATGATTTCGGGACGGTCAGACCGAGCGCCTTTGCGGTGTTCAGGTTGATCGCCAGCTCGAACTTCGTGGGCTGCTCAATTGGCAGCTCACCAGGCTTCGAACCGTTGAGGATCTTATTGACAAGGGTTGCCATGCCCCGTCCCTGGTCCGAATAGTCAGGTGCGTAGGACGCGAGGCATCCTGCCGACACGAACCGTCTTCCCTCCGCCACTGTGGGAAGCGCGTGCTTCAACGCCAAGGCAGCGATCAGATCACGGTTGGCGGCAAAAATCGGATCAGCGCGGACAATCAGTGCGTCGGCCCCCATACCGGCGACTTCCGCAATGATTCGCTCAAGTTGAGTCGCATCGGCTACGTCGACAAAAATCGGCCGCATGCCAAGCGATCCGTAGGCTTGCTCATCCTCTTTTCGAATGAGCCTGATGTATGCATTTACCGGATCTACGAGTTCGCCGACCACCGTCGCAGTCGGATGCAGCTCTCGCAAGAGTTCCAGACGCTTCGCGGCAAGCTCGGGGGCAACTGTCGAAACACCGGTGATATTCCCGCCGGGCCGCGCCATATTGGCGACGAGACCAATGCGCACCGGGTCTCCAGTTTGAGACACAATCGGAATGGTCGTCGTCGCGTTCTTGGCGGCCAGCGAAGCAACCGCACCAGTCGCCACGATCACGTCGACCTTGAGTTCCACCAACTCTGCCGCGAGCCCAACAACAAGTTCAGCCTTGCCACCGGCAGAGCGCAGCTCTACGAGCAAGTTCTGGTCTTCAATCCAGCCGAGCTGCCGCAACGACTCAAAGAAGGGCGCCCAATTGGCGCGCGAGAGGCTTCCTGCTGACAACATGCCGACGCGACGAACCCTTCCCGTCGGTTGCGCCAGAGCGACTAATGGTGCGACCAACAAGTTGCCGGCCAGCAGGTCAATGAATGTACGGCGGTCCATCACTGGATCACTGGTCACCGAGCGAACCCTATTACGCCCCGGCGTCTCTTCACGCGCGCAGGCGAATTGGAACGGCGAGCGATGCAACGTCTTGCTTTGCATTCACGCGCTGGTTCGCCTGGGCGCCTTTGACCCCGAAGTCCAAGCGCCGTGACTTCCGTTCAGAACATTAGGCCGACTTGTCGCCGGCGTCAGCGAAGTCTCTACCTTCGACCCCGAAGTCGCTATTCGTCCAGCAGCGCGCGCGCACGCGACACGGCGGCACCGTCCGTTGCCGCGGCCGCGTCGCCAAGCGTTTCGTCCGCAGGCATCCGTGCGCGCCGGCGCAATACGGTGACCCACACCGCGACGCCGGCCGCGAGCAGCACGAACGGCCCGAACCACAGCACGTAGGTCGTCGCCTTGACCGGAGGCTTGTAGAGCACGAAGTCGCCGTAGCGTGCGACGAGATACGCGCGGATGTCGTCGTTGCTCTTGCCGGCGACCGCCAGCTCGCGCACTTCCTTGCGAAGGTCCTCCGCGAGCGGCGCGTTGCTCTCGGCGAGCGTCTGGTTCTGGCAGACGAGGCAGCGCAGCTCATTTTCCAGTGTCTTCAGCCGCGCGTCGAGCTCCGGATCGCCCTGCGCCGCGAGCGCGGCCGTCCACAGCAGGCCCGCGCACAGCAACGACAGGCCCCGGTGTCGGAGGTGCAACCCCCGGTGTCGGAGGTGCAACCCCCGTCGGAGGTGGAACTCCGCGGTGTCGGGGACGCGCCGGACGTGTCGCATCACGACTTCTGCAGGTCGCGCACCAGCGGCAAGATCGTCTGCTTGAGCGCCTCGGCGGTGAGCGGGCCGATCTGCTTGTAGCGAATGACGCCGGCCTTGTCGATGACGAACGTTTCCGGCACGCCGTACACGCCGAAGTCGATGCCCACGCGGCCGTCGCCGTCGACGATCGAGAGCTGGTACGGATCGCCGTTGGCCGAAAGCCATGCGAGGCCGTCTTCCGGCTTGTCCTTGTAGGCGAGGCCGATCACCGGGACGATCTTCGCTTTCGCGAGGTCGACGAGCAGAGGATGCTCGACCTTGCACGACACGCACCACGACGCCCAGACGTTCAGGAGCCAGACCTGGCCGCGCATGTCCTGCGTCGTCAGCGTGCGATCGGGACGATGGAGCTGCGCCAGCGAGAACGCGGGCGCCGGCTTGCCGATCAGCGGCGATGGCACCTCGCGCGGATCGCGGAACAGTCCGACGAACAGGAACCCGAGCACCACCAGGAAGATCGCGAGCGGCAGCGACCAGCGGAGCCACTTCATCGGGGCGGGTTTCGATTCTGCAGCTGCGTTCGTCGTCGGCATGGCGTGAACGTCCGCGTTACCCCGCGAGCGCCGCGACCGCGGCGGTGATCCGCTGCCGCACGGCGATGCGGTAGCGGCGGTCGGACACGGCGACGAAGCCGCCGAGCGCCATCAGCAGGCACCCGCCCCAGATCCAGTCGACGAACGGCTTCACGTATATGCGCACGCCCCACGCGCCCGATGCGCCGTCGCCCGAGACCGGCTCGCCGAGCGAAACGTAACGATCGCCGCGAATGCGCGTCTCGATGTCCGCTTCGGTCATCACCTGGCCCGACGCGCGATACGCGCGCTTCTGCGGATGCAGCGTCGCGAGCGTCTTGCCGTCGCGGGATACGTCGATCGTGGCGACGGTCGCATCGTAGTTGGGACCGGGCCGCGGCGTGACGCCGCGGAACGTGTACGTGTCGCCCGCGACCTCTACGCTTTGCCCGACGTCGAGACGTATGTCGCGCTCGATCTCGTAGCCCTTGACCAGCGTGACGCCGGCGATGAAGACGGCGACGCCCAGGTGCGCGAGCAGCATGCCGTACCACGCGGCCGGATTGGCGCGCAGCTTGTCTGCGAGCGTTCGCTGCGGCGCGGCGCGCAGCCGCTGCAGCAGCGCAGTCGCGGTCGTGGCTGCGATCCATGCGGCGAGCGTGACGCCGAGCGCGACGAGCGGCTTCCACTGGCCCATCGCGAACGGCACGACCACTGCGCTGGCGAGCGCCACATACAGCGCCCATTGCAGACGCGTCCACAGGTCGGGTACGCGCGCCTGCCGCCACGCGGCGACCGGCCCGACGCCCATCAGGAACACGAGCGGCGCCATCAGCGGATAGAACACGGCGTCGAAGTAGGGCGGTCCGACGGAGATCTTGCCGAGCCCGAGGGCGTCGATCACGAGCGGATAGAGCGTGCCTAGCAGCACGCTCGCCATCGCGATGACGAGCAGGATGTTGTTCCCGAGCAGCATCGATTCGCGCGATACGGCGGCGAAGCCTCCGCCCGCGCCGACGGCACCGGCACGCGCGGCATATAGCACAAGCGAGCCGCCGATCACCACCGCGAGGAACGCCAGGATGAAGATGCCGCGCGCGGGATCGGTGGCGAACGCGTGCACCGACGTGAGCACACCTGAGCGGACGAGGAACGTGCCGACGAGCGACAGCGAGAACGCGAGGATCGCGAGCAGCACGGTCCAGCTGCGGAACGCACCGCGCTTCTCGGTCACCGCAAGCGAATGAATGAGCGCGGTGCCCACGAGCCACGGCATGAACGAGGCGTTCTCGACCGGATCCCAGAACCACCAGCCGCCCCAGCCGAGCTCGTAATACGCCCACGCGCTGCCCATCATGATGCCGACGGTCAGGAACGCCCACGCCACCGTGGTCCACGGCCGCGACCAGCGTGCCCACGCGGCGTCGAGCCGGCCGCCAAGCAGCGCGGCGATGGCGAACGCGAACGCGACCGAGAATCCGACGTAGCCCATGTAGAGCATCGGCGGATGCACGACCATGCCGGGGTCCTGCAGCAGCGGATTCAGATCGCGGCCTTCGGGCGCGGGCGGCGAAAGGCGCGAGAACGGATTCGACGTCGCGAGCAGGAACAGCAAAAAGCCGACCGCGACGAGTCCCATGACCGCGAGCACGCGCGCACGCAGCGTTTGCGGCAGGTTGCGCGAGAAGAATGTCACCGCCGCACCCCAGCCGGCGAGCATCAGCGACCACAGCAGCAGCGACCCTTCATGCGAGCCCCAGGTCGCGGCGAACCGGTAATGCGCGGGCAGCTGCGAATTGGAATGCATGGCGACGTTCTCGACCGAGAAGTCGCTCGTCACGAAGCTGTAGGCGAGGCAGCCGAACGCGATCGCGACCAGCGCGAATTGCGCGCGCGCCGCGGGGACGGCAACCGCCATCAGCGTGCCGTCGCGCCGCGCCGCACCCAGCATCGGCACGATGCCCTGCACGAGCGCGACGAGCAGAGCGACGATGAGTGCGAAGTGGCCGATCTCCGGAATCATTGCTTCATCTCCTGCATGCTCGGCAGCGTCATCGCCGACTTGCGGTGCGCCTGGTCGATCGCTTCCTTGGCTTCCGGCGGCATGTAGTTCTCGTCGTGCTTTGCGAGCACCTCGGTGGCGTGGAACGCGCCATCGGCCCCGAGCTTCCCTTGCGCGACGACGCCCTTGCCCTCCTTGAACAGGTCGGGGAGGAGTCCCGTATACGTCACCGGGATCGTCTGCGCGGTATCGGTGACCCGAAACTGCACGGTCAGCGAGTTCGGGTCGCGCTTCAGGCTGCCGGGCTCGACCAGGCCGCCGATGCGGAACGCGCGCGATTGCGGCGCTTCGTTGGCGATCACCTGCGACGGCGTGAAGAAGAAGACGAGGTTCGACTGGAACGCGTTCAGTACCAGCGCCCCCGCGCCGGCGAGCGCGAGCAGGCCGGCGCCGATCCAGGCAAAGCGCCGGTGCCGCGCCTTCATCGGATTCCCCTTGCGCCGAGCATCGACTGCCTTGGCGGCGTGGCGGACATCCGCAGCTCGTCGAATGCGCGCTTGCGCCGCGCACGCACGGCCGCAACCTCGATCACGACGGCGAGCGCGCACGCGCCGTACGCCATCCAGACATACCACGCGTACCCGCCCATCGCCAGGAATTCGCTCATGTGTCCGCCCTTACCCGGTGTCGGAGGTGCAACCCCCGGTGTCGGAGGTGCAAATGCATTTGCGCGGGCATCACGCCTCCGGCACCGCGATCAGTGATTCGAGCCAGCTCGCGCCGCGCTCGCGCTCGACGATGATCGCCTGCACGCGCGACAGCGACACTGCGATCGTATAGCACCAGGCCGCCGCGGTCATGATCAGGATGCCGGCGAGCATCGTCATCGCCATCTTCGGCGCGGCGGTCAGGCTGATCGACGATCCCTGGTGCAGCGTATTCCACCACTGCACCGAGAAATAGATGATCGGCACGTTGATCGCGCCCACGAGTGTCAACAGCGCGCACGCGCGGTCGGCGCGACGGGGATCCTCGATGGCGTTGCGCAGCGCGATCACGCCGAGATACAGGAAGAGCAGGATCAGCGTCGACGTCATCCGCGCATCCCACGCCCAATACGTGCCCCACGTCGGCCGGCCCCAGAACGCACCGGTCCACAGCGCCAGCGCCGCCATCAACGCGCCGGTCGGCGCGAGCGCCTGCCCCATCATCGCGGACAGCCGCGTATTGAAGCCCAATGCGAAGGCGCTCCACCCCGCCATCACGAGATAGATGAACATCGCCATCCACGCCGCGGGCACGTGCAGGTAGATGATTCGGTACGCGTCGCCCTGTGTAGCGTCGGTGGGCGCGACGAAGAGCGCGATGAACAGTCCCGCGCCGGCAAGCAGCGCGGCGAGGACGCCGGTCGCATGCGACAGGCTCCCGGCAAGCGGGTAGAACGAGACCGGCGACGAAAAGCGGTACCAGTTGATCAGCATGCCCTGAATCTCGTGACTCGCGCAGACGCTGTTCCGCAATGCGACGGGTTCGCAAGCATCGTGTGAACCTAGTCGAGCGCGATGCGCACGGCCGCGGCCGCGGCGAGCGGCGCGGCGACGGCCGCGATCAGCAATCCTGCGCCAAGCAGCGACAAGTGCGCCCCCGCCGCGACCCCCGTGCGCACCGCATCGACGGCGCCCGCACCGAAGATCAGCACCGGCACGTACAGCGGCAGCACCAGCAGTGCGAGCAGGCTGCCGCCGCCGCGCGCGCCGAGCGTCAGCGCCGCGCCCACTGCGCCGAGAAGGGACAGGATCGGCGTGCCGATCAGCAGCGACAGCGACAGCATGCCGAGCAGTGCCGAGTCGAGCGCGTATTGCGCGCCCAGCAGCGGCGCCATCAGCGCGACCGGAAGTCCGGTGGTCAGCCAATGCGCCGCTATTTTACCGGACACGAGCGCCGTAAGCGGCCGCGGGGACAGAGCGATCTGCTCGAGCGTCCCGTCGGCGAAATCGGACGTGAAAAGCCGCGGCAGCGACAACAGCGACGCGAGCAGCGCCGCCGTCCACAGCACGCCGGGTCCGAGCGTTCCGAGCACGTCGCGCGACGGCGATGCAGCCAGCGGAAAGAGCGACACGACGATCACGTAGAACAGCAGCTGGACGCCCAGCTCCGCCTTCGACCGCAACGCGATCCGAACGTCGCGCGCGAGGGCCCAGCCGAAAGCGGCGAGCACCGATTGCGCATCGTCGCCATCCTGCGCGTGCGCGGCGGCCGCCGGCATGACAGCGCTCATTGCATCGCGCTCCCCGCAAACGCACTCGCATCGGCCTCGAGCCGCAGCGACTGCTGCCGCTCCGGGGCGATGGGCAGCGGCTGATGCGACGCTGCGACGCAAACGCCGCCGCCCTCGAGATGCGTGTCGAGCAGGCCGCGCAGCACGTCGATGCCTTCGCCGTCGAGGGCAGTCAGGGGCTCGTCGAGAATCCACAGCGGCCGCCGGGAAAGGCGCAGGCGCGCCAGCCCGATGCGCCGCCGCTGCCCCTGCGACAGCAGCCGAACCGGCAGCGCCCGGCTGCGCTCGAGCGCCACCGCCGCGAGCGCGTCGCGAATCGCCACGGGCGCGGGCGGACGGTCGCCAAGCGAAATCCATTCCGCGAGGTTCTCCTCCGCGGTCAACTCGTCCTTGAGCGCGGGCAGGTGGCCGTTGAACGCAACCGCGGCGCGCAATCGTACGTCGAACGGACGCGCGACCGAACGCCGCCAGCGAATTTCGCCCGCCGCCGGCGCCGTCAATCCGGCCAGCATCCGCAGCAGCGTCGTCTTGCCGCTGCCGTTGCGTCCGGTCACGACGAGCGCCGATCCGTCGCGCACGGCGAACGAAACTTCCGCGAACAGCGTGGCGTGACCGCGTTGCGCGCACAGCCGATCGCCTTCCAGCGATGTGGCCTGCTTCTCCGTGGTCGGCGAAGCAAACGCTCGACGGCCGCTCGGCTCGGGCACGCGTAATTGAACCGCCTTTACGGCACGACGTCGTTGATCACGATCAACACGTCGCGAGCGCCGGGCTTCACGGCCGCGCTCGAGCCCAGCAGGTCGCCGGGCGATGGCGTGGCATTGCCCGTTTTCGAGACGCGGGCCTCGACGACGACCTCGTTCGCATTCGACAGCTTCGCCGCGGGCGTCATCCCCATCGAATCGTCGAGCCGGAAAGCCCGCGGCCATTCGCCGGCCGTCGTGCGCACGATCGCGAGCGGCATCCGCGACCCCTGCACCGCGCGGGCATAAATGAACAGCGTGTCGCTGGGGGTCGCCCGGCCGCTCAGTTTCGGATCGAGCGATACGCTGCCGGTGATCGTCGCAGCGGCATCGGTGGCGCCTGCTGCCGCTTTCGGCGCCGGGTCACTCGCGCCGGCCGTCGTTCCGCTTGCACCGGCAACCGTTCCGCCCGGGCCCGAAGCCGCTGCGTTTGCCGCCGGGGGCGCGCCGCGTTGCGCCGCACCGGCTTCGGCGATCATCGCGTCGACCTCCTTCGCTTCCGCGCCGTCTTGCGGAAACTGCACCTTCAGCTTCTTCCATTGCGCGATGGCTGCATCGTAGTCGTGACGGTCCATCGCCGCGGATGCCGCGAGCGCGAGCGCCTTCGCGTGGTTCGGATCGAGCGCAAGCGCGCGCGCGACCAGCCGCGAAGGCTCGCCCTGCAGCGACTGGTTCTTCATCGCGAGCGCATCCGCCCAGTCGGCGAGAAGAGCGGCATCCTCCGTCCCGCGCATCGCGGCCTGCGTGAATGCGGCCACCGCGTCGTCGTAGCGTCCCATGGCTGTATACGCGCGGGCGAGCAGCCGCCAGCCCGCCGGATCGTCCGGCTGCTCCTTCATCCGCGCGGCCAGGCGCCCGACCATCGACTCGATCTCCTCGTGCGACGTCGGCGCGCGCGCATCGGTGCCGGCCGCGACGCGCATCGCATCGGGATTGCCGAACGCGGCGTAGAGCGCGAGCGCAGTTACCGGCAACGCGGCGGCGACGACAAGCGCCGCGACGTATGCCGACCGCGCGGGTGGCGCAGGCGCGGCCGCTTGCTTGCGTGATTGCAACTCATGCGCGAGGCGGCCGGAAAGCTCGCGCAGCGCAATGTCACGCTCCTCGGCCGTGATCGCGCCAGCTGCGAGTTCGGCATCGAGCTGCCGCCTCTGATCGCGGTAGACGTCGGTCGTCGCCGAGTCCTCCGATGCCTCGCCGAGCGGGGTTCGCGCTCGCAGCAGCGGCCAGACGAGCGCCGCTACGGTTGCCGCGACGAGCGCGACGGCGACGAGCCAGAAAAGAGCTGCGGATGGCATGAAAAGGTCGAAAACGAAGTCGGGGCGGCAGCAAATGCTCGGAGATCGCCTGGGAGTGCGGTCCTCGTTTCCGTCGACGGGATGCGTCGTCTACGGCCCCCGCGCATTATAGCGACGGCCCCCGCGTGCCCCGTGCCGCGACGGCCGCGGCGGGCGCTATCATGCGCCTCATTGTCAGAGAACGCGTCGGCGGGGGAGCCGGTCATGTCCGAAAAGGAGCAGAACATCCGCGAGGATTCGCTCGCCTATCACCGACGCGCGCCGCCCGGCAAGATCGCCCTCCTGCCGACGAAGCAGCTCACCAACCAGCGCGACCTGGCACTTGCCTACTCGCCGGGCGTTGCCGCGGCCTGCGACGAAATCGTTCGCGATCCGCATCAGGTCTCCGCGCTGACCGCGCGCGGCAATCTCGTCGGCGTGGTGACCAACGGTACGGCGGTGCTGGGCCTCGGGGCGATCGGGCCGCTCGCCGCCAAGCCGGTGATGGAGGGGAAGGCGGTCCTGTTCAAGAAGTTCGCGGGCCTCGACTGCTACGACATCGAGCTCGCCGAAAACGATCCCGACAAGCTCGTCGACATGATCTGCGCGCTCGAGCCGACGTTCGGCGGCATCAATCTCGAGGACATCAAGGCGCCCGAATGCTTCTACATCGAGCGCAAGTGCCGCGAGCGCATGAAGATTCCCGTCTTCCACGACGACCAGCACGGCACGGCCATCATCGTCGGGGCCGCCGTGCTGAACGGCCTGCGCGTCGTCGGCAAGCAGTTCGCGGACGTGAAGCTCGTCTGCTCCGGCGCGGGCGCGGCAGCGCTCGCGTGCCTCGACCTGCTCGTGCACCTCGGCATCCGCCGCGAGAACATCTTCGTGTCGGACATCAAGGGTGTCGTGTACGAAGGCCGCACCGAGCTCATGGACGACAACAAGGCGCGCTACGCGCAGCCGACGTCCGCGCGCACGCTCGCCGAGTTGATGCCGGGCGCCGACATCTTTCTCGGGCTTTCCGCCGGGGGCGTGCTGAAGCCGGAATGCCTCGCGAAAATGGCGGAGAAGCCGCTGATCCTTGCGCTCGCGAATCCCGAGCCGGAGATCATGCCGGACGTCGCGAAGGCGGCGCGCCCCGACGCGATCATCGCGACCGGACGCTCGGATTTCCCGAACCAGGTGAACAACGTCCTGTGCTTTCCGTTCATCTTCCGCGGCGCGCTCGACGTCGGCGCAACGGCCATCAACGAGGCGATGAAGCTCGCCAGCGTCCGGGCGCTAGCCGATCTCGCGATGGTCGAGCAGTCGGACATCGTCGCGAGCGCCTACAACCTGCAGGAGACGCTGCCGTTCGGCCCCGACTACCTGATTCCGAAGCCGTTCGATCCGCGGCTCATCGTGATGATCGCGCCCGCGGTCGCGAAGGCGGCGATGGAGTCGGGGGTCGCGACGCGCCCGATCGAGGATTTCGACGCGTACCGCGCGCGCCTCACCAACTTCGTCTGGCACTCGGGGCTGCTGATGAAGCCGATCTTCAGCGCGGCCAAGCAGGCGCCGAAGTGCATCGTCTACGCCGAAGGCGAGGACGAACGCGTGCTGCGTGCCGTGCAGGTGGTCGTCGACGAGAAGCTCGCGCAGCCGATCCTGGTCGGACGGCCCACGGTGCTCGAGCGGCGCATCGCGCGCGCCGGCCTGCGCCTGCGGCCCAACGTCGATTTCCAGGTCATCAACCCCGACCAGGACGACCGCTTCCGCGACTACTGGACCAACTACTACGAGCTCACGCAGCGCAAGGGTGTCTCGCAGTCCTATGCGCAGATCGAGATGCGCCGGCGCAACACCCTGATCGGCGCGATGATGATCCATCGCGGCGATGCCGACGGCATGGTGTGCGGGACGTTCGGCACATACGGGCTGCACCTGCACTACGTCGACCAGGTGCTGGGTCGCCGGGCGGGCGTCGGCGGTTATGCGGCGATGAACGCGGTGCTGCTGCCGTCGCGGACCGTGTTCATCGCCGACACCTACGTCAATCCGGACCCCACCGCCGAGCAGATCGCCGAGATCGCGGTGCTCTGTGCGGACGAAATCCGCCGCTTCGGCTTGACGCCGAAAATCGCGCTGCTCTCGCACTCGTCGTTCGGCACGAGCGATTACCCGTCGGCGCGCAAGATGCGCGACGCGCTCGCGCTCGTCAATCGCCGGGCCCCCGACTTGGAAGTGGATGGCGAAATGCACGGTGACGCGGCGCTGAGCGAAACCGTGCGCCGGGCGGCGTTCCCCAATTCACGGCTCGAAGGCGACGCGAACCTCTTGATCATGCCGACGCTCGACGCTGCGAACATTTCGTTCAACCTGCTGAAGGTGGCGTCGGGCGGCGGCGTCACGATGGGACCGATCCTGCTGGGCTGCGCGAAACCGGTGCACATCCTAACGCCGTCGGCGACGGTGCGGCGCATCGTCAACATGACGGCGCTCACGGTAGTCGACTGTGCAATCGAGCGCCAGGCGCAGCTGCCGTATTGACGGATTGGTTGCGCGCGATGACCGATGAACAACAGGCTCCGGTCGAGCCTGCAACATCGGACGAGCAGCGGGCGCTCCCGGACCGTCTCGCGCGCGGGACGGTGGCGATGCTCGGGGCGCGCGCCACCGACGGCTCGATATCGGGACGCCCGGTCCAGCCGGTGCGGATCGAGGCCGAAGGCCGGATCTGGATTTTCACGGCGATCGATGGCGACATCGCGCAGGACGTCGCGCGCGATGCGCGCGTGCACGTCGCATTCGCCAATCCGGGCGAAGAGCTTTACGTATCACTGAACGGCGAGGCTCGCGTGTTACGCGATCCGCACGAGGCGCGCGCGTTGTGGTCGGCGCAGGCCGGCGTGTGGTTTCCGGACGGACCGGACGATCCTAATCTCGGAGTGCTGCGAATCGACGTCCACCGCGGCGACTACTGGGACATGAAGGATTGGAGCTACGTCCCCGACACGACGAACAGCACCGCCGGCCACGCGGCCATCGCGATGCCGAGCACGATCAGCGCGGCGCCCGCCGCACGCGCGACGGTGAGGCCGTGCTTCCAGTTGCGCTCGACGAGCACGATCAGGAACAGCGCGACCATCCAGAACAGATTCATCAGTCCAACCACGAGCAGCACGGCGAAAAGCGGCAGGCAGCACCCGACGCAATAGGCGCCATGTGCAGCGCCCGCGCGCGCCGCGCTCGCGACGCCGCCGTCGAAGTCGTGTGCAACAATGAACGCGAACGGGCTCTTGCACTTGTCGAGGCAGACGCTCTTCCAGCCCGTGAACTGGTACGCGCCCGCAGCGATCAGAATTGCGCCGCCCAGCGCCGGCAGCCAGCGCGAGTGCGCGGCTTCCTCGCTCGCCTGCATGAACGTCGCGTAGGCCGCGAACGGCACGAGCCCGACGGTCGCCCACACTGCCAGGTAGGCGGCGACGAACACGACCGTGGCCAGCGGGCCGTCGCCCCGGCGGCGCGTGACCGCGAGATGCGCCACAGCCATCGGCGCGACGGCGGGCAGCATCATCGCCGCCATCATCGTCGCCCACATCGCGAGGAACCACGGCGCGCTCATCACGCCCGGCATCAGCACGCCGATGTGACCGAGGCCCATCGCCATCATTCGCATCGCTTCGGCGTCGCGAATCATGCTGCGCCAGGCGAGCGCCGACAGCACGACGAGCACGACCACGACTGCCGCGTTGATGCGCCACGATAGAACGGTGAACGCGCCGCGCGGCGTGTCCTGCGCGGCCAGCGGGACATTCACGCCGCGATCAGTCCGGGCCGTGCCAGGCGAACGGGATGTGCTTGCTCGATTGTCCGCTGCGGCTCCAATTGAAGCCGAAGACATTCGCGCGATCGACGAGCGCCGTGCCCCATGTCGCGACGCCGGCGGTCGGACCGACCTCGGAGCCCGGCGGGTTCGCGAGTTGCACGCGACGCCCCGGCTGCGCAGTCGGCCCGGTCAGCGCTTCGGCCTGCGCCTGCACCTTGCCGGGAATGGCGGCGCGCCAGGTCGCGAGGTCGCCCGCCACTTCGAACTCGATCGGCGCGTATTCGATGCCCTGCACGTCGCCGATCTTCTGCGCGAACTGACCGGGCCATCCGCCGGCCTGGCCGCTGAAGATCGTCTGCAGCGCTTCCCGCTGCGAGGCATCGCCCTGCGCGTCGATGAATATGCCCATCGTGGCCTTGGCGTCCTTCCAGATGTTGCCCTGGAACGAGCCGACGGCCAGCACGTTGAGCCCGTCGAGGAGCACGTTGCCATAGCGACCATGGTTGATGTGCCACGCGAGAATCCCTTCGCAGTCGCCGAACGTGGGGGGCTGCGCAAACTCGCAGGGGCAGGGGATGTTGCACTTGCAGACGTCGAACCAGTCGCCTTCGACGCGCCAGCCGGGAATGGCAGCCATCGGCTCTCCTTTCAAGGACGGATGACGTCGGGGAATTCTATGCCGGGTCGTGACGTGCGGAAAGGACGCCGCCTGGCGGGCTGAAGCCGGGCCGAACGCGCGTGCAAGGGGTTGATGCTATCTTCGCCTGTCCCTATATCGAGCGGCGAGCCGTACTTCGACCTGCCCGCTCCGCACCCAACCGTCTGCCGACCGACCGATTCGCCCGCTGCGAGCCCGAGCCGTGCGCCAGCCACTGAAGCATTATGGAATCGCCATCGCCGTCACCGCGGCGGCGATTCTCCTGCGCTGGCTGGTGGACCCGGTCATGGGCGACAGTCTTCCGCTCGTAACGCTCTTCGGAGCCGTGGCGCTGGTCGTGTGGATCGGCGGCTACCGGCCGGCCGCGCTGGTCGCGATCCTCGGCTACTTCGCGTCCGCCTACCTGTTCATCTTGCCGAGGGGAGAGGTGGGTCTCACGACCTTTGCGAACGTCGTCGGCCTGATCGCTTACGCGTTCACATGCCTGTTGATCATCCTGATCGGCGAATCGATGCGGCGTGCCGGCGCGGCCGCCGGCGAGCGTGGCGAACTTCTGCAGGTCACGCTTCACAGCATTGGCGACGCGGTCATCACAACCGACATCGAAGGTCGGGTCACGTCGCTCAATCGCGTCGCGGAAACGCTGACCGGGTGGCCGAAGGCGGCGGCCATCGGCAAGCCGCTCGAGACGGTGTTTCGAATCATCAACGAGCAGGGACGCGAGCCGGCGGAGAGCCCTGCCATGCGAGCGCTGCGGGAGGGTGCGATCGTCGGTCTCGCGAACCATACGATCCTCGTAGCGCGCGACAGCAGCGAGCGCACGATCGACGACAGCGCGGCCCCGATCCGGGACGAGCAAGGGAAGGTGTCCGGGTGCGTGCTCGTCTTCCGCGACGTCTCGGACAAGCGGCAGCTCGAAAAACAGGCGGCAAGCCGCCTCGTCGACGCCCGGACGCTCGCATCGATCGTCGAGTCGTCCGACGATGCGATCGTCAGCAAGTCGCTCGAGGGAATCATTCAGAGCTGGAACGCCGCGGCCGAGCGCGTGTTCGGATACACGGCGGACCAGGCGGTGGGAAAGCACATCTCGCTCGTGATTCCCCCCGAACGCATCGCCGAAGAGGATCACATCATCGCGAGTCTTCGCGCCGGCCGCCGTGTCGATCACTTCGTGACCGAGCGCGTGCGAAGCGACGGAAGGCGTATTCACGTCTCGCTCACGATCTCGCCGGTGAAGGACGAGGCGGGCAAAGTCATCGGCGCGTCGAAGATCGTTCGCGACGTGACGCAGCAGCGAGCGGCGGAGGATCGCGAGCGGAAACTGCTGGCGGACGCGGTGGCGTCGAACGCCAAATTCCGCGCGCTCTTCGACCAGGGCGCGCTGTTCGCCGTCATTCTCGACGTGGACGGCACGATCGTGGAGCCCAATCGACGCTCGCTCGAGGGGTGCGGCTATGCGCGGGAGCAGGTCGTGGGCCGGCCGTTCTGGGAAGGTCCTTGGTGGACGTCTTCTGCCGCGCTGATCGACGAGGCCAGGACGGCCGTCGCCGAGGCCGCTGCCGGAAAGTCCGTTCGTGCCGAGATGCCTTACGTCGTCGCGGACGGTCGCGAGCGGACGATCGACATGACGATCCTTTCGGTAAGGGACGAAACGGGCCGCACGCTCTTTCTCGCGGCGATGGGATCGGACGTCACCGAGCGGCGGCAGCTGGAGGACGAGCTGCGGAATCTCGCGGCCGATCTGTCCGAGGTCGATCGGCGCAAAAACGAATTCCTGGCGACGCTTTCGCACGAGCTCCGCAACCCGCTCGCGCCGCTGCGCAACATGGTGGAGGTGCTGCAGCGCACCGAAGGTGATCCCGGGACGGTCCGGCGCGCGCTCGATACGATGGAGCGCCAGCTCGGGCAGCTCGTCCGCCTGGTCGACGACCTGCTCGACCTGAACCGCATCACGCACGATCGCATCGAGCTTCGCAAGGCGCATGTCGACGTCGCATCCATCGTCCGCGACGTCGTCCACGCCGCGCGTCCGCTCACCGAGGAGATGGGCCACGACGTGCAGCTCGCCGTGGAAGCCGAACCGCTCTACGTCCACGGCGATGCGGTCAGGCTAACGCAAGTGTTCGGCAACCTGCTCAACAACGGCAACAAGTACACGCCCCGCGGCGGCACCATTCGAGTAACGGTGCGGCACCGTGCGGACGCCGCGGAAATTGCGTTCGCCGACAATGGCATCGGAATCGCCGCGGACCACCTCGATCGCATATTCGAAATGTTCGTGCAGGTCGATCGCGCGACCGAAGTCTCGCAAACCGGATTGGGCGTCGGATTGACGCTGGCCAATCGGCTCGTCCAGCTGCACGGCGGATCGATCGAGGCGAAAAGCGCCGGTGTGGGACGCGGCAGCGAGTTCGTCGTCCGCCTGCCGATCGCTGCCGAACGTCCCGGAACCGAGACGCCGGCGGTTCCGACGCCGCAAACGACGCGTACGTACCGCGTGCTGATCGTCGACGACAACCTCGACGCCGGATCATCGCTCGCGCTGCTTCTGGAGATCGCGGGGCACCAAACGTCGCGTGCGCACGACGGGCCGAGCGCGCTGGACGCGGCGGAGACAGAGCGCCCCGAGGTGATCCTGCTCGACATCGGCTTGCCGACGCTCAACGGATACGAAGTATGCCGCCGCATCCGCAAGCGGCCATGGGGAAGTTCCGTGCTGGTGATCGCGCTGACCGGTTGGGGACAGGAGGAGGATCGCCGCAGGTCGCACGAAGCGGGATTCGACGGACATCTCGTCAAGCCGGTCGAATATGCGGAGCTGATGACGCTCCTCGGCCGTCTGCAGACGTGATCAAGCGCTTCCAGGATTTCCTCGAGCGGCTCGGCCCCGGTCTCATCACCGGCGCCGCCGACGACGACCCGAGCGGCATTGCGACGTATTCGCAGGCGGGCGCGCAGTTCGGCTTCGGCCTGCTGTGGAGCGTGTTTCTCACGACGCCGCTGATGGTCGGCATCCAGGTCGTCAGCGCGCGCATCGGCCGCGTCACCGGTCACGGCATCGCACGGAACATCCGCGATCACTATCCGCGGCCGGTGCTGTGGCTCATTGTCTCGATCCTGCTGCTCGCCAACACGATCAATATCGCCGCCGACCTGAGCGCGATGGGCGAAGCGCTGCAACTCGTGATGCCCGGTGGGCCGCAGCACGGCCATGCGTTGTTCTTCGGCGTCCTCGCGGCGCTGATGCAGGTCTTCATTCCTTACCGATACCTGGCGCCGATCCTGAAGTGGCTGACGTTGTCGCTGTTCGCGTACGTCGCCGTGCTGATCGCCGTCCACATCCCGTGGGCAGAGCTGATCGCGGCGACGCTCGTGCCGTCACTCGAGCTCACGCGCGAATACCTGATGCTTCTCGTCGCCGTGCTTGGCACGACGATCAGCCCGTATCTGTTCTTCTGGCAGGCCTCGCAGGAAGTGGAGGAGCAGCGCGCGACAGCCGGCGACCGGCCGCTGCGCGACTCGTCCGACGGCGCGCGCCTGCATCTGCGGCGGATCAAGATCGACACGTGGTTCGGCATGATCCTTTCCAACACCGTCGCGTTCTCGATCATGCTCACGACCGCGGTGACGCTGCACGGCGCGGGAATCACCGACGTGACGACGTCCGCACAAGCGGCGGAGGCGCTGCGACCGATCGCGGGCGACTTCGCGTTCATGCTGTTCGCGGCGGGCATCATCGGGACGGGTCTGCTCGCCATCCCGGTGCTCGCCGGTTCGGCCGCGTACGCGGTCGCCGAGGCGATGCACTGGCCGATCGGCCTCGGCCGCGAGCCGCTGCAGGCGAAGGGCTTCTACGGCATCGTCATCCTGGCAACGCTGCTCGGGGCGGGCGTCGACTTCACCGACGTCGATCCGATCAAGGCACTGATCTGGTCGGCGGTGCTGAACGGCGTGATCGCCGTGCCGATCATGGCGTTGATGATGCGAATGGCCGTGCGGCCGGAAATCATGGGTACATTCACGATCACGCCGCGCCTGCAGCGCCTCGGGTGGGTGGCGACCGCCCTGATGACAATCGCCGTGGCGGCGATGCTCGCCGCGTTCGTCG
>Ga0157371_10001269_pt1 | contig 26599 bp, 21 predicted proteins | sample C45metaG_FD_113462 | JGI IMG/M metagenome (GOLD analysis project Ga0157371, IMG submission 113462) | Corn rhizosphere microbial communities from Kellogg Biological Station, Michigan, USA - C4-5 metaG | ecosystem: Host-associated > Plants > Roots > Rhizosphere > Soil | place: USA: Michigan... | reverse complement strand
ACTCTCGCCCTCGCCCGTCCAGTTCGGGTCGTGCTGACCGCCGTCGATCTCCACATAGGTATGCGGGCCGACCTTGAAGTCGAACCGGCCTACGCCCGTGACGACGACTTGCTGCTCGAACCGCACCCCGGCATCCATGAGCCACAACCGGGCGAAGGTCTCGCCGTGCGACTCGTCCAGAGCGCTCACAAGCCCACGCCAGCACTGCACACGCGCCGGGGCCTGATGAAAAATCGCGTCGAGCCGGCCCGGATCCAATTTCTTGTGGTGCATGACGGCGCTGCAGCAGGCAACGGCAATGTCCCGCGGCTCCTCCAGCAGCACGGCGAGCAGAGCGTCGTCGATGGACACCCGCCACACTGTGCCGCCAACGCGGCGCCGATCGACCCAGTGGACGTGCACCTGGTCCCCCGCCCCCAACCGCCTGCGCCGATCGTCGGGCCGCCGCAACCTGCTTGCTGTTCCCGGCACCGCGATATGCACGGACTTGCGCCGCGGAACCCGTAGTCCGTAACTCTCGAGCGCGGACACCGAGGTCAGTCGCCCTCCGACCCGTACGGCGCGGATCGCCGGCTCGGGCGCATCCGGCACCGAATACCACCCATGCCTCACCCGGAAAATCCGGCGCCGCCCCAACGCGGACTTGATCTGACGATCGACGAAGCCCAGTGCTAGCAGGTCGCGGCGGCGCAGGAACAGCCCGCCACGACGAATGCTGCGCTCGATGGGGTCCATCTCCCAAGGCTCGTCACAGCGACCGCTCCGGCGGCCCACTCATTCCCCTTTTGTGGACAACTCGCGTATCTCGTGTCGGTTGAGGAGCATCCCCGCGTGCCCTCCGAAAACGCAGGATATCCGTCGCTCAGCGGCACAAAAGTGCCGATCCAGGTGCTCTCGGAAGAGATATCCTGCGTTTTCGAACAGCGGATTCCCGCGAAGCCGATAGGACGACCCGCGCTACTCCCCGGTCGTCGCGAGGAAGAGTTCGCCGGCACCGGCGAACGCCAGCATGCCCTCGTCGGGAGTGATGTAGACCGACTCGCCGCGACCGAGGGCGACGGATGACGCCCCGCCGCCGATCCGGATCTCCCCGGCCGTGCAGATGGCGATCCCCGGCCCCGTCAGGAGATACTCGGCCGACACCGCGTCACCGGACACCCGCGCGAGCACGAAGTCCGGCACCCCGGGCCGGAACACCTCGATGCCGGGTGCGGGGGACGACGCCCGCAGGTACGGCACGGACACCGGCGTGAAGTCGAGGACGCCGAGCAGCTCCGGCACATCGATGTGCTTGGGGGTGAGGCCGCCGCGCAGCACGTTGTCCGAGGCGCTCATCAGCTCGACGCCGAGCCCGTCGAGGTAGGCGTGGATGTTCCCGGCCGGCAGGTACAGCGCCTCGCCGCGCGAGAGGGTCACCCGGTTGAGCAGCAGCGAGATGACGATGCCGGGGTCGTCCGGGTATTCGAGCGCGAGGGATGCCGCGGTGACGAGCGACGCATCCGTCGACAGCGGGGCGAGGCGGGTGACCAGCGACACCAGGGTGCGCACGCCGGGTCCGCTGGAGATGAGCCATTCGAAGACGGCCGGCAGCGCGGCATCCGACGACAGCCGCACCAGCAGGTCTTCGAGCGGTTGCGGCTGCGGATCCTCGGTGCGGGCATCCAGATCCAGCAGATCGGAGAGCAGCGAGCGCACCTCCTCCAGCGGCCGGAACCCGCACAGGGCATCGAAGCTGTCGCTGAGCGCGTAGATCAGTTCGGGCTTCGCGAAGGCGTCCTTGTAGTTGCGGTGCGGGGCGTCGAGCGGGATGCCGAGGGCGTTCTCGCGCGCGAAGCCGGCCCGGGCCTGCTCCGGTGTCGGGTGCGCCTGGAGGGACAGCGGATGCGCGGCCGCCAGGATCTTCAACAGGAATGGCAGCCGCCCGGTTGCAGCGAACCGGCCGAGAGTCAACTCCGGCGCGGCAGCGATCCACTCGGCCAGTGTCGCGGCGCCCCCGACAGCGGCGGGGTCGACGATCACGCTCGGCGACCCGGCGTGGGCGCCCAGCCAGAGCTCGGCTTCCGGCTGGCCGGACGGATCGCGCCCGAGCAGCTCCGCGATCGCCGAGCCGGAGCCCCAGGCGTACGGCCGCGGGGTGTTGGTGACGCTGACGAACATCCGTGATTCCCATCCGAGCATTGGTCGCGACCTGCAAGTCCGGTCGCACGCCCCGAGGGCGACTAGACCAAACTACCAACCGCCTTGGCCACTCCGGGCATCGCTCATCGTGGAGCTAGGGACGTCCTCGAGGAAAGAGTTGCGGCCGACCGCGAACGGTCTCGTCACGGCCTCGACCGCCGCAAGGACCCCTCCGCCTGGTTCCAATCGCCGAGCCTGCCGAAGCGCCTTTCGACAGCCTCGGCGAACGACTGGCCGGTAGCCTCTACACATGAACAAACTCGACGGTCGCGGATTCCGGCTGGGGTTCGCAGCGCTCGCGTTGTTCACGGGGTTGGCCGGGGACTTCTGGCGCAACCTGCTGAGCTGGTACGGCTTCGGGGCGATCGTGCTGTTGCTCCTCGCCGGCGCGATCGCGCTGCTGGTGCGCGGCCGCCGGACCGTGCGGCTGAGCCGGATGCCGTATCCGCTGATGGTGTTCCTGCTGCTGGCCACCGCATCCATCGCCTGGTCGTTCTATCCGAGTTCTTCCGCCCTCGGCGTGAGCCTGCAGTGGATCACGACCATCGTCGCTCTCCCCGTGGCCCTGCTGCTCAGCTGGCCGGAGCTGCTGAGGGTTCTCGGATGGGTGCTCCGGCTGATCCTGGCCCTCTCCTTCCTGTTCGAGTTCGTGGTCTCCGCGTTCATCCGCCACCCCGTGTTCCCGGTGTGGGTCACGCCCGACGACCCGAAGCACGTCGCGAAGCTGCTGTACTGGTCGCGCGATCTGCTGTTCTCTGGAGGCAAGATCCAGGGGATCGTGGGCAACTCGAGCCTGCTCGCGATGATCGCGCTGATCGCGCTCATCGTGTTCGCGATCCAGCTCGCCTGCCGTTCGGTCGGGACCTGGGGCTGGTTCTGGCTGGTCGCCGCCGCCGCCACGATCGGCATCACCCGCTCGGCGACCATCTACATCGCGCTGGTGGCCGTGCTCGTGGTGGCCGGCGCGGCACTGCTGGTGCGCCGCGCCACGACCCGGCGGGGTCGCGGCATCTCCTACGGGGTGATCGCGGCATCGATCGTCGTGATCGGCGCCGCCGGCTTCCTCTTCCGCGCCCCGCTCCTGCACCTGATGGGCAAGAGCACCGAGCTCACCGGCCGGATCGACATCTGGAACGCCGTCATCCACCTGGCTCAGCAGCGCCCCGGCTTCGGCTGGGGCTGGGTCAGTTACTGGACGCCGTGGGCGGAGCCGTTCAAGAGCCTGATCGTGAAGGGTGGGGTGCAGGTCATGCACGCGCACAACGCCTGGCTCGACATGTGGCTGCAGCTCGGGATCCTGGGGCTCGTCGTGTTCGGGGCGCTCGTCCTGGCCACCCTCGTGCGGTCCTGGCTCATGGCGACCGACCGCGCTGCGAACCTGAAGGAGGGCACCGCGCCGGGTTCCCGCGGACACTACTTCTGGATCGGGATGCTGCCCCTCCTCGTCCTGAGCGCGCAGCTGGTGCAGTCCCTCGCCGAGAGCCGCATCCTGGTGGAGGGCGGCTGGATCCTGCTGGTGCTGTTCGCGGTGAAGACCAAGCTCGCACCGCTCGGCACCGAGCTCGAGACCGCTCCCGCTCTCTGGGAGCGTCGCGGTGAGTGACCTCAAGTCGCCGCCGCCGCTCATCGAGGCGGGCCGCTACTTCTTCGCCGACCCGCGCTTCACCGGAGCGCTCACACACATCATCATCGCCACCGAGCTGGGTTCGCTCTTCCTCCAGCAGCTGATCGGATGGCCGGGTCTGCTCGGCATCATGAGCACGCTCGTTCTGCTGGCGGCCGTGTCGCTCATGGCGAAACAGCGCGAGATCGAATGGCACGGCCTGCTGCCGATCTCGCTGCTGGTGTTCGTGGCCTGGGCCGGCGCATCCGTATTCTGGAGCCAGTACCAGTGGGCGACGTTCGGCAGCCTCGTGTACTTCGGCGCGGTGACGACGCTCGCAATCTATGTGGCTCTGGTGCGCGACACGATCCAGATCGCGCGGGCATTCGGCAACATCCTGCGGATCGCCCTGGTGCTGTCGCTCGCGCTCGAGGTCTTCTCCGGGCTCCTCATCGACTCCCCCATCCGCTTCCTCTTCATCCAGGGCAACCTCGACCAGCTCGGTCCCATCCAGGGCATCTTCGGCCGCCGCAACCAATTGGGAATCGTCGCCCTGATTGCGATCGTGACCTTCGGTGCGGAGCTGCGCACCAAGTCGATCTCCCGGATGCTCGGCATCGGTTCCCTCACCGTCGCCGGCCTCTGCCTGCTCCTCGCCCGCTCGCCGATCGCGGGCGGCGCACTGGTGGTCCTCGGCATCGCGGCCCTCGCGCTGTACGGCCTGCGCAGAGCGGCGGCCGAGCACAGGAAGTACTGGCAGCTCGGACTGGGCACGGCGGCGATCACGGGCGCCGCCGTCGCCTGGGCGCTGCGGACCCCCCTCATCATCGCCTTCTCCGCCAGCAGCGAGCTCACCGAGCGCCTACAGCTGTGGCAGCAACTGCGGAACCTGATCTCCCTGAACAACCTGCTGGGCTGGGGCTGGGTGGGGCACTGGAGGCACGATGTCCACCCCTTCGAGGCGTTCTCGAACTTCTACGATCGCACCCCGACATCCGGCCTGAACGCGTTCCTCGACGTCTGGTTCCAGCTCGGCCTGGCGGGGCTGTGCCTGTTCATCGGGATGGTGGGGCTCACTTTCGTACGGTCCTGGCTGCTGGCCTCGAAGCAGCGCAGCGCCGTCTACGTCTGGCCGGCTCTCGTGCTCGTCGTGCTGCTCTCGACGGCCCTCGTCGAGAGCTCGATCCTCTACGAGTTCGGCTGGCTCACCTTCGTCGTCTGCTGCGTGAAGGCCGCGCGAGAGCTCAGTTGGCGGCGGGCGTTCGCCGCGACGACGCCGTGAGTGGGTGAAGTGTCACTTGAGCCCCATTGCCGACTCGAGCTGAGGAATGAGCGTGAGCGCGAAGGTCGCCGTGAGGTGGTGGGGATCACGATAGGCGATCAATCCCCCAATGACCGAATGGCATGTTCTCGCGTCGCAGAAGGCCGAACTCAGATCAATGAGAGAAACATGTTCTGACTTTGCCAGTCTGACCGAATTCGCTGCCGGGTCATAAGCGAGTGCAGCCGCTCTCGGAACGGCGCAGGGGTCGGAATCCTCGATGTGGAGAGCGACACATTCGGGAACACTCTGCCCTGAGGTGAGTGGCACGTCTTCGATGACGAACACCCGCTTGCCTGCCTGCGCCCATTCCGACCAGAGCTTTGCGTGATCGAGCTCGAGCTCTCGCTTTGACCCGGCGAAGTCGAGCTCAGGTTCCTCCCGAGTGAACCCTGTTGCAACCACGATGGAGATGCTCTGGTCGTCGCTGATGCGCCCGCTCATCAGTTTCCGCCACTGGTTGCAATCGGCCTTTGTTTCGGGCGTCTTGTATGTCATCGGCAGACTGGGGGTGCAAGAGTTCCTGAGGAAGGTACGGATCTTCCACCCTTCCTTCTCTGCGATCCGTACTAATGGCTCCGTGAGGGACAGCGCGTGAGAATCTCCGACTATAGCCAAGGTAGTTTTCGCGTTAGGCGCGCTGACCGTGCAGTCCAGGAACCCGGCCTGGTTCGGCGAGAAGTCGACGCAAGGCACCGTGTCCGGCAGCTTCCCGTCCTTCGTTACGCCCGCGAGGCTGCCCCAGTCATCCGCGGCGAAGTCGGGACCGAACCCCTTCGCCACGGTGTGCGATTGCGCACAATTCGCCGACGATACCATCGCGGAGGCACCGAAACACTGGTTTCCTCCGTCCAGCGCCACAGTGATCAGCTCCCGCGCAGCCAATTGGGTCGCACTCTCCTGCGCCAGCGCAGTGGACCATACACCTGTTGCTGCGACCACGACTGCAACCGCCGCTACCACCGCGACTGCGTAATTGATCCAGGTGCGATAATTCAACACCCTTGACCTTCTCGCCGGATCCTCAACCAGCACCTTAGTGAGCCAACCCAGCGCAATCGACGCGGCGAAAATCGCAACCTTAGGTGCGATTCCGAGCTCATGCCCCGAGACGAAGGGAAGCGCCACGACCATGGGCCAATGCCACAGATAGATCGAATACGAGGCATCACCAATGAGCTGTACCGGCTTCGACTTCATCAGGAGCACTCTGTGGATGCGCGAACTGCTCGTTCCAGCGCCGATGACCGCGAGGGTTCCGACGATGGGCAGGAGCGCGATCCAGCCGGGGAATGCGGAGTGCCCCGTGTAGAAGACTGCGGAGTACAGGATTGCCGCCAACCCAGCCCAACTCACTACTCCGCGGGTTCGTTCCATGCGACCCCACCGCGTGCTCATGAGCGCATCCGCGCACAGAGCGAGAAGGCCGCCGAGCGCGAATTCCCATCCGTGGGTGAACGTCGAAAAATACGCGACGGTCGGTGTCGCGTAACTTTCGATCACCGACCACACAAGCGAGCCGGCGCACACCAGGGCCATCACCGTGCCGACGACACGGAGCTGGTGCCGCTGTGAAATATGTCTGGTCAAAACGAAGGCGGCGAAAAGCATGATGGGCCACACGAGGTAGAACTGTTCCTCGAGCGAAAGCGACCAGTAATGCTGTACCAGCGAAGGCTGTTCAGTGGCACCGAAGTAGTCGACGGAACTCGCCGCGAGCGTCCAGTTCTGGATCCCCAGGGCACTGGCACCGATCTGAATCGAGGTTTCCTTCCACAACCGCGGGGGGAGGATAGTGAGAACCGCGACGAGGGACGCCGCAAGCACCAAATAGGCGGCGGGGAGAAGCCTGCGAACCCGGCGCGCCCAGAACCGCCCGAGCCGAATGCCTCGATCGCTGGTGGCTTCGCGCAACAGGTGGCCAGTGATGAGGAACCCCGAGATGGCGAAGAATATGTCGACTCCGATGAAGCCGCCGGGCAACCGGTTCGGCCAAAGATGGAATAGAACGACGAGCACCACCGCAACGGCGCGCAATGCCTGAATTTCGAGGCTAAAACTAGCCAAGCGGGACGGCTCGTCGATAACCGGCTTCATGCCGAGTTGCCCCTGTCCGGACTCAGATCCGCCGCTATAGCTTCCTCGTACCTACGATTCAATGACTATGAAATAGTACCCGCGTACAACCGATGAATGAACCGTCCAGGACTCGTCGGAGATTCGGAATTGCTACCCCGGCCTTCGCCGATGGAGGTTCGATGTAATCCATCTTTCTTATCGATGGGCCAGATCATCCAATCTCACCGGACCCCAAACCGTCACGAGATGAGCAGATCGACGCACACCAAGTCGGCTTCGGGGTCACCCAATCCAGTTGAATACCTGCCAACCACTGCCAACCACTGATCTTGGCAACCAGCCACCCTTGCCATTACCTGAGTAAAGATACAAATACCCGGCAGGATCCCGAGCTAAGACATCCTGATTTCCATCACCGTCAAAGTCACCAGCAGCGAAAATGGAATCGAATACCTGCCAACCACTGCCAACCTGCCTACGTGGCAACCAACCACCCTTACCATTTCCGGGATATAGCCAGAAGACTCCTAGCCCATCTCCCTGTGCCAGGACATCCTGATATCCATCGCCGTCGAAATCACCCGCGCCAAAGACATGGGAGAAAACCTGCCACCCCGCGCCGACCCGCACCCTCGGCAACCATCCGCCTTTGCCATTTCCGGGATACACCCACAAGTCGCCAGCGTTATCCCTGGCCATCACATCCTGATGACCATCGCCATTGAAATCACCCGCGCCGAACACTGAGGTGAAACCCTGCCAGCCGCTGCCCACCTGCACACGCGGCAACCATCCGCCTTTGCCATTTCCGGGATACAACCACAAGTCGCCAGCGCTATCCCTGGCCATCACATCCTGATGACCATCGCTATTGAAATCACCAACACCGAGAAGCGCAGTGAAGCCGCTCCATCCACTCTCTACTTGACTCCGAGTGAGCCAGCCACCCCTACCATCTCCCGGATACAACAACAATGCACCCGCACCAGTACGAGCCAGCACATCCGCGTGGCCGTCTTCGTTGAAGTCGGAAGAAGCAACACCGCCAGGTGGGGGGCTAGGTATTGAACTCGCTGTTTTCTCAACCATGAAAATAGTGCTGAAAACTTGCCATCCGCTGCCGACCTGAACTCGGGGCGCTATACCGCCTGCGCCGTTTCCTGCGAAGAGCCAAAGTGTACCCGCACTGTCTCTGGCCATCACGTCTTGGTGGCCATCCCCGTTAAAGTCACTCGCTCCAAAGAGCGAGGTGAACCCTCCCCACCCGGTAGCAACTTGAACGCGCGATGCCCAATAGTCACTCTTGCCCGAGCCAGGATACAACCACAGCACACCATTTGAATCGCGAGCCACCACATCCTGATGGCCGTCCCCATTGAAATCCCCAACGCTGAAAATGGAGTTGAAAACCTGCCAACCGCTACCAACCAAGACCCGAGGCAACCAACCACCATTGCCATTTCCAGGGTAGAGCCACAAATAGCCAGACCTATCCCGAGCAAGAACGTCCTGATGACCGTCCCCATTAAAGTCACCTGCACCGAGGATCATATCGAAAACCTGCCAACCGCTACCGACCAGGACCCGAGGCAACCAACCACCACTACCATCCCGCGGATACATCCATAGATAGCCTGAAGCGTCTCGTGCCAGAACGTCCTCATGCCCATCTTCGTTGAAATCGCCGGCGCTTAAAACAGCGGTCATCGAATCCCAGCCGCTGCCGACCTTCCCACTGGACACCCAATCGCCCGTGCGATTTGCCGAATACAGGAGGAGGGCACCCGATTGATCCAGGGCCAGCCCATAGAGATCAGGTTCTCCCATTACTGGATTAGCCAATGTAACAGGAGGCAGGCCGGCCGTCGGCCCGAACCAGTCGTTGTAATAGACCCAGAAATTCCGGTTGCCGTAGGATGAGCAACCATCGCCGGTACCATAAAGGTTGCCCAAAGCAGCCGCGTTGGGTTGGTACGGCGTGTAGTTGTACAGGGCAGCAGTCGCATAATTCTGTACATTCACAACACCGCTCCCGCAGCTACCACTGGGATTCCAAAGAATCGAGTGGAAACCAGGCTGCATTCCGAAGCGGCTCGCTTTATAGGTCTTTAGCTGAAGAGTCCCAGAATATATCTGGTTCCCAAGCCCCAGCGTGGTGGGGGCGCACGGAGCAGTATCTGGACATGCGTACCCCATTGCGCGATCCAGCGCAGCTTGGGAGGGAGCCGTTTTTGTAACGAGGCCCTGCTCCTTTTGAAGCGTCACCAAAATGACTTTTGCGCTTATCCCGCACGCGACCTGGACCCGATAGATAATAGCCGCCGCGGTCAACTGTCCGCCTTGGAACGCCTCACATCGCACGTTGCCCGTTGAGTCCGAAACGAGTCTACTTCGGCTTGCAACGTAAGTGGTCAACACGTTCAAGCACGCGCCGTTTGTGCAGTTGCCAATTTTCCCATTAAGAAACGTCTGAATTTCGGCTTCAGACATCGCATTAGAGTCATAAAATGCACTATCACTGATGATATTTCCCGGGTTGAAGTCGCTCCCCGAGACAGCGCTTGCCCGATCTGCCGTCTGGCCCACAACAATGCCGAACGTCGCCGTTGCGATTGAAACTGCGATCACCAGCGAACGCCACATGACTGAAGTCCTACCAAACAAGCGACGATCCCACCCTTCTATTCGCGGCGCCCCCGCCGATCTTTGCTCCTGCTCTGGTCCTACCGCAGTAGCAAACAGCTTGACCCAAGATACCTCGCCAGAAGCACTATCGGTTGATCTGCCCCGCATGGTTAGCGATATCGGAAAGATCGCCCTAGTGCCCCGTGAACACGGGAGGGCCTTTGTTGAGTCCGCACCCGACCGGACCACTCCTTGTTTGCCTGCAACGGTCGTTCGACCCGACGACGCACTGCATTACAAGGATCGGTTCAGTTCAAGGATGGAAGAGGCGCCCGACCGCGGTCTCGGGCACGGGCATCGGCCAAGCCACAACCAAGTACATTGGACAAGTCGAATTACCTAACGAGTCGGAGCGGTGGATGCCCACAGCAGTAATTATGGTCTCGGGCTATGACCCGGGCTACCTGACCATCTTCGAGCACCTCGTGCGATCAGAAATTACAGCAAACAACGCTGTCGTGGTTCTCGACGTCACGTCTCTGATACCCACTCCAGTCGATACCTATCACCGTGGTGTCCTCAGACTTTTCGGCTTCAACTATCCGGGACACGATATTGAAGCACGAATGACGGCACTCGGCGCTGTCTACATCCGCGCCGACTTTTTTTCCCAGCATCGCGGCAGTTTCCCCCTCGACACACGCCATGAGGACTTGTTGGAGATTGCTGTCCAATCCGCTCTTATCACGTTCTTCAGAACTGACCGGCCAGATCAGTCCAAACGCTTCGTCCGGCGGATCACACGAGAACTCCTCGAAGAAGGTCGAGCGGTATATCGCGTGTGTCGCGCACTCTGCAAAAAGTATCCCAATATTTCGGTGGCGTACCTTCCCAACGGGCGTTTTCCCCACCAGAAGATGGCGACCCTCGCATTCAACGACCAGGGTATTCACGAGATGCACATCGAAAAGGGCGAAGGGCCCAACAGAGCATATGTGCAGGACTACGCGCCACAGGACCGCCTACGGTCACAAAACAGCGTTGATGCAGTCTTGGCAGGTTCGTCATCCCAACGGGTCGACGAAATCGCGCGCTCTTGGCTTGCCAAACGTGCGCCTGCCGACGATTCGAGAAACGAGTTCTCCGCACTCTGGAGTGACGCCCTCCCAGCCGCCATAGCTGAGCACAAGCGTGATAACGCGAAGATCGCCGGATTCTTTACTTCATCTCAGGACGAGTTCCAATTCCTCGGCCCAGAATGGCAGCTTCATGAATGGACCGACCAGTTTGCTGCGTTCGACCTCATCATGACGCGGCTGGAGGAAGCCGGATATGTTTGCTACCTGCGCGTGCATCCCAACCTGGCGACGAAGGCCCACGAGTGTTTCTTGAGGGAGCGTGAAGGTATCCGACAGCTGGCTAAACAACATCCAAAGCTCATTGTCATCTGGCACGACGATCCAGCTAATACCTACGCGCTTCTTGAGGCAAGTGATGCGGTTGTGGTCTGGGACTCCACGGTCGGACTCGAAGCAAGCGCTCGGGGATTACCCGTCTGGACTACGGCGACCTCGCGCTACGGCTTGGTGGCGGATGTCCGAGAACTCCTGTCCGCGGCGGATGTGGATATCGTCGGCGTGGATACCTGGCGGGTTGATCCCCACCGCGCCAATCGCTTCATTGCGTACTTGGTACTGCGAGACCAGGACATCGTCACGCCTGACACACCATGGACAACGTGGGACACCTCTCATCCACCGCTTGGCGTAAGACTCGCTGGGGTCGTCGCAAGCGGCGCACTCCCCAGCCCAACAGCCTCGGTGCGATCTCTTCTGGACGTGTATAGGCATCGGCGACCCAGAGCAAACATTAGGGCGCTCTCGCGGCGTTAACATTAGCTGGCCAACCCCTGAACTCGTCATGCCGTGGTGCTCGTCTCTCGTGACCTTCGCGAATCGGACCGATTGCGACCACTGAACAAGAGCTCTCGCTCGAGTCTCAAGCTCCTGTACCGTCGGGATAGCCCCGTAACGAGGCTCTAGAAATCAACGAACACTTGCGCCGCGCTTCGCGACCTCGACCTCGACTAGATCACGGGCATTGCCGTCGGCGAGGGCTTGCTTCACGATCGTGAGAGTCTTGCGATAAGCATCGGTGATCACCCTAAGAGCAGCCTCATCGTGAGAAGCCATTATGTCGTGGGTCGCGATCATCAAAACCCCATTGCGACTCATCTCCTGCATGAACAGATTCTTGACGTCCTCAAGCTCCGGGATCTCTGGGTTCCACATCAAGAAAACCCACGCCGGATGCCCGGCAAAGGACAACACGTCCCCGAGTCCAAGTTCGTCAACGACAGCCTGAACGCGCGAAAGCAGATCTTTACCGATCGCAGCGATGTCTGCAATGACGCTTGTAGTAGCGATGCGATCAAGAACCACGTTTGCCGCTGTGAGGGATAACAGCTCGCCACCGAAGGTTCCCGAAATGAACGCCCTCTCCAGAACACGCATCAGATCACTTCGTCCGACTACAGCCGACACGGGGAAGCCGTTTGCCATACCCTTGCCGAATGCCGCCAAGTCGGGTGTCACGCCAAAGTACTCCTGCGCGCCCCCGTTGGAGAACCGGAACCCAGTGACCATCTCATCAAAGACAAGAAGTGCGCCGTAACGCTCCGTCAAAGTCCGAACACCCTCAAGGTATCCGGGTCGCGGCCATTCCATCGTCATTGGTTCCATGATCACCGCAGCGATCGGATTCTTCTTCAACTCCGTTTCGATGGCCTCAAGATCGTTATAAGGCACGGGATGGAGGAGTTCGCTGAATGCCTGCGGCACGCCCAGTGCGCGGCTCGGGATGGTACCGATGTACCAGTCCTGCCAACCATGATAGCCGCAGGTAATGACATGGTCGCGAGCGGTAAAACCACGCGCGATGCGGATTGCAGCCGTGGTCGCATCACTGCCGTTCTTACCGAAGTGAACCATTTCAGCGCATGGCACGAGGTCGATGATCTGTTGCGCAACGGCGGCCTCAAGCGGATGCGAAAGCGAGATTGTCACGCCATCCGACAGCTGCTTCGTAACCGCGGCAGTGATCTCTTGGTCACCGTAACCAAGGTTCACAGCAGCAAGACCGCTGATGAGGTCGACATACTCGTTGCCATCCACATCCCAAATGCGACATCCGTCCGCACGGTTCGCATACAGCGGAACAATTCCCGGTGGTAAGGTCCTTGGCGATTTGCTGTATGTCTGCGCCCCCGAGGGGGTAACAGTAATCGCCTTCTCCAGGTGCTCAAGCGACTTTGCGTAACGACCTTCACCGGATGCCATGGAACACTGTCCTCTTTCTCATTTAGCCGAGCCAGCGTTTCTGGCCACGTCCTGTCCTGTCCGACTGAGCTGCGGCTGCTCTGTGAGCAACTTGAGAATTGCGGACTGGCCAAACTCCTTATCTTCAGCATAAAGGCGGTCGTAAATAGCTCTGACGAATGTGAGGTCATCAGGAACATCGACCGTCCACCGAAGGTCGGACCTGTCGGGTTCTTGTCTCACTGTGGCGCGTGTGAATTGGTCGGGGCGACCGTAAATACCCATCGTTACGTGCTCCCGTTCACGCGACGTCAGGGGCAACTTCATGAGCTGCTGAAAGGCCGCCGCGGTGATACATTCGACGTCGAGCCCGTCGGGAAAGGTGGGCGGGAGCGTGTTCGACGTGTAATCAGTCCCAGACGCAAGATGGCTCTCGATCACCCAATCGATGACCCCCGGGTCTGCCAAAGGACAATCGGCGGTAAGCCGGACAATGGTGTCTGGGGCGAACTCACTGACCACTAACCCGAAGCGCGCGACCACGTCATCGAGGAGCCCTCGACGCACTTCAACGCCCGTCGATTCAAGCACTTCGACGAGTACATCGTCCGAGGGGTCGACCGAAGTAGCGACGACGAGGGTGTCGATCTGCTTGCTGCGTCGAATACGCTCGATCTGCCGGAGGATCATGGGTTCACCTAGCACCGGAGCCAAGACCTTCCCAGGGAATCGAGTGGAGCTGCATCGCGCCTGCAAGATCGCGAGAATCATTTTCTGTCCTGCCTGCGCGGCCACATCCGTGGATCCAATAACTCGGTGCGAAGTTCCGGGATCGTCAAAGAAACATCCTGGTCGGAGGCAGAGTACCAAGCTTCGATCGTGCCGGAAAGTTCGGCAGCCGTCGTGGCACCTACGAGCACCGCGTCCACATTGGCATTCCCCTTGAGGAACGCCAAAGCGAGACTCATTGCAGAAGTGTTTCGCTGGTGAGCCCTTTCGTGCAATGCGGCAATAAGCGGACGAAGGTCGCTGAAAAAGTCAGGGATGTCATCAGGAGGGGCCAGCAGCAGCCCCTGTAAATACGCACTACGCACATGCACCTCCACACCGCGGTCATGGAGGTTTTTAAGCAAAGGGTGATCGATCAGTCGTCGGTCGAACAGGTTTCCTGGCAGTTGAATCAGGTTGAGATCAGGGAATCGTTCGGCCACTATTTCAAGGTCGTCGGCGTCATAGATGCTGGCACCGATCCGAGAGATGACTCCGGAAGTGCGGGCCAATTGCATTTGACCCCAGGCATCAGAAGCGCGCGGGTCGCGCAGGTCTGACACGCGATGGAAAAGCAACCCGTAGAGTTCAGACACGCGTAACTCGACAAGAGTTGAGCCGAACAGCTCATTCCCATTTTTAGGGAACTCGTGCGCTTGTCGTAAGCCGAACTTGGAAACATACTGTCGACCAACTTCGGGAAAGTTGTAGCCACCCAGCCGCTTCTGTGCGTCACCGTAGTCGGGAGCCGTGTCGAAGAGTGTGATTCCGGCGTTCCCCGCAACTGCGAGGATGGCCCCCATGGCGTCGTCGTCAATCCTTCCAATATGGTTTGTTATTCCATAACCCGCGCCAAACTGGGCGGTGCCCAAAATGAGTCTCGTCACTGCCGTTCCATTAATACGTCTGCCTTTACCCGACCGAGAAGAACAACGTCGTCCCGCTCACCAGTATTCAGGCGAACCTGACTACGCTGCACGCCTTCAATGGCGTATCCACATTTCTGGAACGCACGCACGGAGCCAGCGTTACTCTGATAGCTCCCAGCGGTGAGCTTGTCGAGCCCCAATCCGATAAAACCCCACCTGGACAGCGCACCGATGGCTTCACTGGCTATGCCTTGACCCCAAGCAGCCCTATTGCCCAGCACCAAGCCGATTGTCGCCGAGTTGTGAACGTTCGAGACGGGACCGAGCTTGATATTGCCGAAGTGCGAGCCTCCGTCCTTGGAAAAAATGCCAAACAAGTATGAATGACTTGAGGCGCGAAGACCAACGACGTACTCACGTAATGACTCGATAGTGGGCTCAGAGAATCTGGATTCAAGGTACCGATTGATTTCAGGATCTGCCATCCATGCGCGATACTCTTCCGTCACGTGTTCCTCATCTAAACACGCAAGCCGGAGCCTCGAGGTTTCAATATCGTCTGTAATCATGTCTATTTAATTTCGCAGTCATCACCGATGGATAGCGCTGTTCGCCTCGTCCACTCTAGAAGGTGTGCGTTGCTCCAGAGCGCTGACCACGCGCTCACACCCTCTGCCGTCGAACGCGGCCCGCGAAGCACGTGACAATTGCTCTCGAAGCGCAGGGCTCTCAATCAGCCTCGTCACCAAGAGTCCAGTCTGTTCTATTGCAGCACCGCCTTCGCGAGTTAGATCAATGCCCAACGCAAGTCGGCGGTTAAGAATTTCGCGAAGGGAAACACGCTGATTTTCGACAACGGCCACGAGCACAGCCGGCACGCCAAGCGTGCAAATATCCCATGCGCTGGTCCCCGCCGCCGAGACGATCACCTCAGCCTGAGACATCAACATCGGGAGCTCTCGTGTCGGAGGCAAGATCTTCATTCCAGGTGCCGCCGCTCCCTCGAGGCGAAGCCGCTCGTGATAAATCTCGGGCGCAACTACCGTCAAGGCAATATCCCCAGCCGCTCGGGACAGCGACCGCACAGCCCCAATCACACTGCCGGTTGGATCGGTCCCCCCCATGAAGCACAGCACATTCGGTTCATCATTGGGCAGTTGCCAGGGGAGATCCTGCCGTGCGCTGCGGACGGCATGACGTACGAGTGCATAGTCCGAGCCACACAGGTACCGATCGGTCCTGTCCAGTGGTCTCGAGATCCGTTCCGAACCGAGGTTCTGGTCCAGGTAAAGCGTTGCATCTATCGATCTGTCGTCTCCATCAATAATCGCCAGCACCCGCACTTCTGCATTGATACGAGAAATAGCCTTTGCAGGTATCCGGTAAGAATCTACGATCAACCAGTCAGTATCCAACGCTCTGATCGCGTCGTCTGGGATCTCATCTGCCGCACACTCATGAATCGTCAGGCCGGAGTCAAGGACACTGGCCCTCAGCCAAGGTACTGGGATCGGAGCCACCATGAGGTGAACTTCGTGGCCGCGATTTACCAACTCCTCCGCGAGCGTAAGGCAACGCATGACGTGACCCGTGCCCTGCTCAAACCCGGCATCGGCCCTCAGCACGACTCTCATCGGACCGCCTCAACAGCAAGAAACGGTGTTCCCACAACCAGCCGCCGGAGGCCCGGGTTAACACTCGGATATGCTCGTGGAGGCAAAACGTCTATACACACGTTCTAAAGCACGGAGGTTCCATATGTCGATTCTAACTGGATCGTCGATTCTCATAACGGGCGGCACGGGCTCGTTCGGAAAGGCATTCATCGACTATGCGTTGAAGAACCTCGACCCCAAGCGAATCGTGATCTTCTCGCGCGACGAGCTGAAGCAGTACGAAGCTCGCCAGCGTTTCAACAACGACCCACACTTGCGCTGGTTTATTGGCGACATACGTGACCAGCACCGCCTCAAGCGTGCGATGCACAACATCGACTACGTCATTCATGCAGCAGCGCTCAAGCAAGTTGATACCGCGGAATACAACCCGTTCGAGTATGTGCAGACAAACATCATCGGGTCGCAAAACGTCGTCGAAGCCGCCATCGACACTGGAGTGAGGAAGATCGTGGCGTTGTCCACGGACAAGGCGTCTAGCCCTCTCAACCTCTACGGTGCCACCAAGCTCGCCGCGGACAAGCTCTTCCAATCGGCAAATCACTACGCCGCGGGATACCAAACGCGATTCAGCGTGGTCCGTTACGGCAACGTCATGGGCAGCCGTGGCTCCGTCATTCCATTTTTCAGGAAGCTGGCGGCAGCAGGAAAGCCCCTGCCCATCACCGATACTCGCATGACGAGGTTTTGGATCACGCTGCCCCAGGCGGTCCAGTTCGTGGTGGACTCATTCGACCTCATGGTGGGAGGAGAACTCTACGTTCCACGCATTCCCAGCATGAAGATCACCGACTTGGTGACGGCAATTGCTCCTGGCACGGAGACCTATGAAATGGGCATTCGTCCCGGCGAGAAGCTTCACGAGGAAATGATCTCCGAGGACGACAGCCGCCGCACTCTGCAACTCGACAACAGGTATGTCGTCTTGCCAACTATCGCCGACTGGGGAGACTTTGTCGCCCCGGACGGTACCCCGTTACCAGACGGCTTCGCCTACCGCTCCAATACCAACGACCTGTGGTTGACGGCCGAAGATATACAGCGCCTTCTCAAGAATCTCGACTGAACGAATGACCATTCCCTACGGACGCCAGTCCATCAACGACGACGATGTCAATGCCGTCATCGAAGTTCTCAAGAGCGACTGGCTGACCACCGGCCCGATGGTCACCGCCTTCGAGGCGTCCGTGGCACGTGTGGCCGGCACGGCGGAGGCCGCGGTCGTCTCGTCCGGAACGTCTGCACTGCACTGCGCATACGCCGCACTGGACGTGAATGCTGGCGACGAGGTCATTACCACCCCACTCACCTTTGTGGCAACGGCCGCAACTGCTATTGCCCAAGGGGCAACCATTCGTTTCGCGGACATCCAGGAAGACACTGGCAACATCGACCCGGATGCCGTTGCCGCTCAGCTCAGTGACCGCACCAAGGTCGTTGCAGCAGTCGATTACGCCGGACATCCAGCAGAATTGGACGAACTGGCAGAGCTCGCACACGGTGCGGGCGCACTGTTACTCGAAGACGCTGCGCATTCAGTCGGATCGTCGTACCGTGGTCGCCCGGTTGGAAGCATCTCTGACGTCACCTCGTTTTCATTCTTCCCGACCAAAAACCTCACCAGCGGCGAGGGCGGCGCGGTTGTAGCACCAAACGGCGACGTGGTCGAACGGGCGCGACGCTTCCGCTCGCACTGCATGGTCCGAGATCGCTCGGAGCAGCGCTATCCCGATGAGGGCGCCTGGCATCAGGAGGTCCACTCAATCGGCTTGAACTATCGGTTGCCGGATATCCTGTGCGCGCTCGGGAACAGTCAGCTCGCCCGTCTCGGCGAATTCAAAACGCGGCGAACCGCGGTGTTCGATCGGTACATTGCGGGCCTTGCCGACGTCGCTGGACTCATTCTTCCGGCCAGACGCGACTACGTCGACCCGATGTGGCACCTCTTCCCCGTACGCGTGCAGGGCGGCCAGCGCCGACGAGTATTCGACTTCCTTCGAGAAAACGGCGTGCTGGTGCAGGTGAATTACATCCCCGTCTACTGGCACCCTGTTTTCGAAGACCTCGGTTACCGCCGCGGAATGTGCCCGAGAGCAGAGCGCTTCTACAAGGAAGAAATCTCACTCCCCATGTATGCAGACCTGACCCCTTCGGATCAAGACAAGGTCATCGATCTGATCCGCAAGGTTCTGCTCTAGACCACTCGCCCCACACAATAGAAAGCCTCCTGACATGTCAGCACAGTCCCATCAAGACTCACCGCCCATGATCGTGGCGGAAATCTCCGGGAATCACAACGGTTCCCTCGATCGGGCCCTTGAGATAGTCCGCCGAGTGGCTGCCGCCGGCGCAAGCGCCATCAAGATCCAGACCTATACCGCAGACACGATCACGCTGAACGTCGACACCCCCGCATTCCGGGTGAGCGCAGGCCACGAGCTGTGGGGCGACCGCACTCTCTATGACCTCTATCAAGAGGCATACACACCGTGGGAGTGGCACGAGCCGATCCTCTCCCTCGCGAAAGACCTTGGCCTCCTGGCCTTCAGCACGCCGTTTGACGAGACTGCCGTCGACTTCCTCGAATCGCTCGACGTTCCGCTCTACAAGATCGCATCGCTGGAGATTGTCGACCTGCCCTTGATACGACAGGTGGCAGAGACTGGCAAGCCGATGATTTTGTCTGTGGGGACGGCATCCGTTGCTGAGGTCGCAGCGGCAGTCGAGGCGGCGCGCGCGGGCGGATGCAGTGACCTGACGCTGCTCGCCTGCACCAGCTCATACCCAGCTATTCCCGACGATGCGAACCTGCGACGGATGCCCGTCATGGCCGAACTGTTCAACTGCAAGGTCGGCCTGTCCGACCACACCCTGGGCATCGGAGTCGCAGTTGCCGCAACTGCTCTCGGCGCCAGTGTCATCGAGAAGCATGTCACCCTCGCTCGTGCTGATGGAGGCGTTGACAGCGCCTTCTCACTTGAGCCGCACGAGTTGAAGCAACTCGTGGACGAGTGCGGCGCTGCGACCCTCGCACTGGGTGCGGCGGACGTATGGGCGACCAGCGCCGAGAACGAGTCGCTGCGGTTGCGGCCATCGCTGTACGTCACGAAGGACGTGCGCTCCGGTGAACTCGTTAGCCACGAAAACGTGCGATCCGTGCGACCTTCCGGAGGACTCGTCCCCGCGGAACTCCCCAACGTCATCGGACGCACCTTCTCTCGCGACGCGGCACCAGGTACTCCCGTGAGCTGGGATCTCCTCTCCTTCTAGCTTCGATTACGCGCAAACGTAGTAGCCGAAAACGGCGTCCGCGGATTCGCGGAAGAAGCCTGACGATGAAAAGATTCGCTCGCTCGCGGCATTGTCCAATCGGATGGTCGCTGTAAGCCGGACATCGGGATGGTCGATGCGGAAACGGTCGACTGCGGTATGCAGCACCGATGCAGCGAGCCCGCGACCACGAAACTCAGGGTTGAGGTTGATGCTTACCTCAGCGGTGCCGAGGGAGGGCTCAACGTCGAACCGACACATCCCAACTGGCATTACGGAGCCGCTCTCTTCTACCATGTCGGCAATGTAGATGCGACGGTTACCGTTCGTCAGACTCCTGGCGAACCAGACATCGTGGTCCGCTCGTTCGATCCTCGATTGGGACAACGACGCTAGTCGCGTCTGCTCGTTATTGCGCCACGTAAAAAGGTCGTTGGAATCTTCGGCGGTCGCCGGTCGAATGATGATCATCAGGGCACCATGGTACTTTCGATACTCGTGAAGGTCATCCTGTTCTCCCCGTTCTCGAACATTTGGGAGCACTCCTTCCCGGAAGCGCTCGTTGCGGAGGGCCTGACCGATCGAGGCGCCTCGGTGCTGGCTGTCCGCTGCAACGGAATGCTCGTTTCGCACTGCGTTGCAATGTCTGCCGCGGGAGTGACAGCGGAAAGCCCGCTGAAAGTCCGCCAGCAGGTCTGCACTGCATGCATAAAACGCAGAGACCTGCTCGACAACACGATGCCATTCGACTCGGTAATCCTGGACAACCTGGTGCACCCGGACGACCGCGCGCAAGCAGCAGCAGCGCGCGACGCCGTAACGCGGGAGAACTGGACCGAATTCGAGCTTGAGGGCGTTCCGCTCGGGCGCCATGCCGCATACGAGTTTCTCCTCGACAATAAGATTCTCGGGACCGACATTCCCAAGCGACTCTGGCCGCAATACCTCAACAAGCTTGATCAAGCGGTCCAAACCTTCCTTGCCGGCAGGCGGCTGCTCGAGGCAGAGAGACCCGACCGAGTCCTGGTCTACAACCGCCTCTATGCCGTGAACCACGCTTTCTGTGAAGCAGCCAAGGCGCTCGGCATACCCACGTACACGTTGCAAGGCGGCGGACACATCGTTCGCCGCGGCGAAACAATGACCATGTTCCGTGATACCCAGTCGCTCGACGAAGTCTTCCGAACGACAGCCTGGGCCACCTATCGCGACCAGCCTATCGGCGCGAGCGAAGTTGCGCTGGTCAGTGAGCACTTCGCCGGCCTTCTCGAGGCCAACAGCGCTTTCGCCTATTCAAGCGCCTTCGAGGCCAGCCAGCCCTCTGAGTTGCGCAGGAAGTTCGACATCCCATCTGGTGCGCCCGTGCTTCTTGTCCCACTCTCGAGCGAAGACGAAATAAACGCTGCACGGTTGGCAGACGTGCTTCCCGCAACCTCAAACACGACCTCGCTGTTCGCGGATCAATTCGAGTGGATCGCATTCCTCTTCGAGTTTGCCCAATCCCGCCCTGACGTCCGGATCATCATCCGATTGCACCCGCGGATGTTCCCCAACAAACGAGAGAACGTTCTCTCGCCCGTCGTCGCCAAGCTCATGGTGCTCCTCGACACCAGACCGGAGAACGTATCCCTCAATGTTCCGAGTGACGATGTAAGTCTGTACGACCTCATGCAAATCGTCGATGTCTTGTTGAATTACCGTTCGTCAGCGGGTGCCGAGTTGTCTGCCTTCGGAATTCCGGTTGTCGTGCCAGCTAATCGGGACTTCTTCACCTACCCATCGGAGATCAACCTCACCGGATACACCGGACAGGACTACATCGCGAAGATCGATCAGGCACTCAAGGCCGGCTGGTCGATCGAACACACTCGGCGCGCCTTCCGCTGGTTCGCATTCCTCTTCTCCCGAATAGCTGTCGACTTCTCAGAGTCAGTTCATGCACGCCCCATCGCGATCAGGCCGAAGACTCCGGGCCTGCGACTGTGGCTGTGGCGGAAGATGGTGTGGTTCGTACTGCAATATGGCCCGCTTGTCCGGGAGAGGCTCGCGCTTCGGAATCGTCGCATCGCTCCCACAAGTCGTGACATCTTCTATGACGTGCTCGACAAGGGCCTTGGCAGTCTTGCCGAGTCCGCAAACTGGCCCTTGTCAAAGAACAAGCCCGACGAGGAAACACGCGAATTGAACGCCTTTCTGACCAAGCTGTGCACCTCAGAGTGGGAGGCTGTGGACGATCCCCAGTCACTAGCCGGCCGCATCCGCGGCCACCTCGCGCAAGCTCGGTAGATCCGGTCAGCTTCGCGAAGCGACAACCCGACGTTGAGCAGTGCGGGCCGCTAGTGCGGCGGAAATGGCTACGCCCTTCGCGACACCGAGTGGGGTCCCCCCGAACACCGTTCGATTGACCCACGCATCGGCCGATACATCACGGTTTGCAACAGCGCTGAGCAGCTCCTCTCGAGGCCCATCGTAGAGGGGCAGTTCGCTCCACGAGGGTGACGTAAGGGTGTGGGTGCCCTCGTTCTGACCCACATAGGTGACCAGGTTGTGATTCGGGGAAAGCGTGAACGCACCCTGCGACCACATACTCGCAAGCCATCTATAGGCCCAGGTAGAAATCCTTCCAGTCGCCGCGTCACGAAAATTCAATTTCCACCGCAGAGCAGCTGAACGACTTCCGGTGATCTCAACTAGGTCGTCTACGCTGCACTCCAGAGCCCAGGTCAGGTCGTCGTCGTAGTACCGCCACGCCCGTTCCCAGGTGGCCCACGCGATGGACTCGGGATAAACGGTTAGGCGGCTGTGCTCTGTCGTATTGGACAGCTTCCCCGGGGGCACGACGTTGTATCCCGAGATATGGGCGATGCGGTCGTCGTCTCGATAGTGATCGAGCATGTGTTCTGCATAGGGAAGGAAGTCGGGGCCCGGTAGCACGTCCTCCTCGATGACAACGACCTGCCCATACTTACTGGTCGCCCAACTGACGGCGTCGACGACAGACGCGCGAAGGCCAAGGTTAACCGGCCGGAACCTGGTGTCCACCTTCGCCGCCCAGTTGATCCCCTCCACGGCGTCCTGAACTGCGGCAACCTTTGCCGCATCCGCAACATTGCCGGGCTTGGGTCCGTCTACGACGACCATGAGCTGTACGGGAGCCAATGGACGCAATCGATCGATCAATCCTCGCACCTTGTCCGGCCGATTGTAGGCAAGGATTAGCAAGGGGGTCTGGCGCACGTGAGGTCCTTCGCATAGGTAGTCTAGATAGGCGCGAAGGCAGATTCGCGCTTCACACATTTCCCAGACAGCTAAGGATACGGCTTTGAGAGCAGTCATCGTCGGCCTGGGTTACGTGGGTCTGCCACTAGCGAACGCGGCCTCCACCGCCGGAATCGACGTGATTGGACTCGACCTCAACCCCCGTACGGTCGACGGGTTGAATGCCGGACGTAGCCACATTGACGACCTGGACAGCAACGACATTGAGAAGCTGCTGTCCACCGGCTTTCGCGCCACAAGCGACCCGACGGTTATCGCCGACACCGACATCGTGGTGATCTGCGTTCCGACCCCGCTTGACGAAGATGGGCGTCCCAATCTCGCCGCCGTCATCGGCGCGAGCACGACGATCGCAACTCACCTCACCAGAGGCACGACCGTGGTCCTCGAATCGACCACCTACCCCGGCACGACGGAGGAAATCCTCAAGCCCCTGTTCGAGGCAAATGGCTTTGCATGCGGCAAGGACTTCTTCCTGGCGTTCTCTCCGGAGCGCATCGATCCGGGCAACCCGTTCTATGACATTACGAACACGCCAAAGGTCGTGGGCGGCGTCACCGAACAGTGCACCGCCAATGCGGCTGCGTTCTATTCGCAATTCGTTTCCGAAGTGGTAACTGCGAGCGGCCCCCGTGAAGCAGAGATGGCCAAGCTGCTCGAGAACACCTACCGCCACGTCAACATCGCCCTCATCAACGAAATGGCGCAATTCAGCCATTCGATGGGTATCGACATCTGGGAGGTCGTCCGGCTGGCCAAGACCAAGCCATTCGGGTTCCAGTCGTTCTCACCGAGCGCGGGAGTCGGCGGCCACTGCATCCCCATCGATCCCAACTACCTTGCCTACAAGGTTCGAGCCGAGCTTGACCGTCCCTTCCGCTTCGTCGAACTCGCTCAGGAAATCAACCAAAGCATGCCCACCTTCCTGAGCCGTCGACTGCAAGACGTCCTCAACGAGCAATACAAGCCCGTACGCGGCTCGAAAGTGCTCCTTCTTGGCGTGACCTACAAAGCCAATATTTCTGATCGTAGAGAGTCTCCAGCGGTTCCCCTCGCCAAGCGCCTGCTCGGCCTCGGGTGCGTTCTCCAGTACAACGACCCATCCGTCACCAACTGGCAGGTGGACGGCATCGAAGTCGAAGAGGTCAATGATCTCGCTCGCGGCTGTGCCGATGCTGATGCCATCATCATTGTCCAGGCGCACAAGCCGTACCTGGAAGACTCGACGGTCATCACCGAGTCCGGCACGCCGGTGCTCGACGCTACGGGCAAGTTCAGCGGTGCGAACGTGGAGCGGATCTAGCCTTCGGGCGCCGAAGCACAATGGAGAACTCCCGCGCATACTGCACGTATTTCGACAGCGGTTATTTGTCGCGGGGCCTGGTACTCATCGAGTCCCTCCGCGAATACGGTGACAATTCACCCGTGTGGGTCCTCGCGCTCGACGATGCGACTAAAGGCTACATCGAGTCCGCCAAGCTGCCCGGTGTTGTCGCCTTGACGATCGCCGACATCGAAGCCGCAGAACCCGAGTTGCTCCCGCTCAAGTCGCAACGTTCCAGGATGGAATATTTCTTCACTTCCACGCCGTTGCTCATGCGTTGGGTTGCGAACCAGCAGAACGACCCGTCCACTGTCGTGATCTACCTGGACTCCGACCTGTACTTCTTTGATAACCCATCACTTGTAGTGGAGGCGATGGGCACGAGTTCTGTCGGAATCATCGAGCACAAATACCCAGCGCGGCTCGCCAAGCGGCTCGCCCAGTACGGGCGTTTCAACGTTGGCTGGGTCGGTATCCGGGCAGACGAGCGCGGCAGGGCCTGTCTCGACTGGTGGGCAGCCAGCACGCTCGACTGGTGCTACGACAAGCCCGAGGGCGGCAAGTATGCAGACCAGGGCTACCTCGACCGCTTCCCCGAAAAGTTCGATGGCGTAAGTGTGCTCCAATCGAAGGGTTTCAACCTCGCCCCGTGGAACACCGGCGGTCACGAGCTGGCGGTCAACGATGGCGAGGTCGTGGTCGACGACACCGACCGTCTCGTGTTCTTCCACTTCCACGGCGTGCGCCATGTCGGCAACTGGTACGTCAGCAGCCACCTAATCTATGGTTCGCGCTTGAGCCACGTGCTAAGACACAAGGTCTACGCGCCATACCTGCGCCGGCTGGAGTATATGAACGCGACGGTCACGGCCGCGTTGGGGCCCGCTGGAACTCACAAACGTGGAAACGGCCTGCGCGGAGTCGTGAGCAGGCTGCGGAAGTCAACCATCGACCGCGTCGCGATACTGACGGGCAACGCACTCTCGCTGGCGAGCCTGGAGCGCCACTAAGAGCCCATGCCTGGCGCCATGACCCACGTCTCCGACACAGAGGCGATACCAAGGTATCGCTTCAGGTCATAGTCCAACCCACCGTGTTGACTCACCAAGGCCATGCCCAGGTTGTTGCAGGCCGTCAGCAGTTCGGCGCGATTGAACACCAACTCGATCGCAGGCTGACCATAGGCGTATTTTGCGAACGTCGTCGTCGGAGCTGAGTCGGTCAAGGTCAAGCCGTGCAGAATAACGGAACCCTTGGCGACGCGAGCGTACTCGGCAAGAGCACGGCGCCACTCTGGCATATGGATCAGCGCAACACCGTCGACGACCACATCGAAGGAGTCCTGCGCGAACGGCAATTCATACGCGCTGCCCACTGTGAACGCACGACCGGGATAGTGAGCCTGTGAGATGGCGACCATCGCTTCGGAAATGTCGAGGCCGTGGTATTGGAGTGACGGTAGCTGTGACTTGATGATCTCGGAGTTGTAACCGCCACCGCAGCCCACCTCCAGCAAAGTCCTGGCGTGTGCGTCCACCCGGTCCAGGGCCTCGCAGAGCGAAGCCACGTCGTCACGAGGATGGCCGGCCTTGGCGGCCGCCACGATAGGTCGCCAGGCCCGATCCTGACGCTCGGCGGTCGCCTCGGTCCAGACCGAGAACGCTTCGGGTCCACCGAAGCTCGCGGGATCAAGGGTGTATCCGCTTGACGCGAGCACCCGGCTCGAGAGCCGCGGGAAGGCCTGAGACGCGAAAGCGATGAGGGAGGAAGTGAGTGACATTGCGGCGTCCTTCGGCTCAGCAATCAACGACGGCTAGCTACCCACTCTATAGAGCACCGGTCTCCGTGCCCGACTTCCTCGCGCTCCTCATGGCATCTCGAGCCCGCGATCCCCACGGAGTAGCGACGACCAGCTCGCCCAGCCAGCTTAATAAGACGGTGACGGACGCGACAGCCCACGGATAGCTCGGGATGCCGTACCGGTCGATCGGAGAGTTGGATGCCGCGTACACGGCGAGGAACACCAGCGGCACGGACAAGACGAGCAGCAAGCCCCATCTGCGTCTGACGAGGGCGAGGACAAGAGCGAGTGCAAAGCCGACGAACATTGTCGAGTAGAGCGTTGGCGCCCAGGCAGCGTTCTTGGCGAAGACATTGTGCAGGATGCCGGACGGGTTCGACATCGTTATGTAACCGGGCGCATAGGAGGTGAAGGGTTCGAGCTTGTACTTCGTGTCCCACTGGGAGTACGCCCAGTCCGGCAACATCTGCTGGCGCAGGAACAAGTCGT